>Ga0233428_1000321_pt1 | contig 71727 bp, 57 predicted proteins | sample SI_118_April2016_4_FD_179890 | JGI IMG/M metagenome (GOLD analysis project Ga0233428, IMG submission 179890) | Seawater microbial communities from Saanich Inlet, British Columbia, Canada - SI_118_April2016_120_MG | ecosystem: Environmental > Aquatic > Marine > Inlet | place: Canada: British... | reverse complement strand
CGCGACAAGAGCGAGACAACCGACCGCCACGGCAACACCTACATGGGGAGAAGACTCTGGAGTAAGGCCTACAAGGACCTGATCGACAACGAGACCATGCTGCCCATGCTAGAAGAAATCCTCGGCGACCCGGCATGGGGCCATATTCCAGCACACGTGCCGACAGAGCTTCGTCCTCAGTTTCGACTTGATCATGACAATGTGCACTACAAGCCCGGGCGGACACCGACGGACGGCCCGGACAAAGGCGGGGGGCTTCATGGCGGCCCGAGTAGTTTTCATATCACCTGTGTGTACGAGCTAAAAACAGTCGGACCCAATGACGGTGGCTTCGGGTGTGTCGCAGGCACGCACAAGCCGGCCAATGAGCAGAAGCTGCAGGACATCGACGGCGATTGGCGATGGAATTGGTGCGACACTCAGTGGACGTCGAAGCTGCCGAATTGGGATGAAGACATCCCGGTACACCGCATCGAGGCCAAGGCGGGAGACTGCATTCTATTCACTGAAAAGCTCAAGCATGGGACCATACCGTGGGCGGGCAGCGGCGAACGCCGCACGCTCTTCTACAAGTATGTTCCTTTCGGTATGCACCACGGCGACGCGGCGTACGATACGAACGACGCCGAACTCACTGCACGGCAGAAGCGCATCCTGGAGTTCTCACCGTGTTGGTTCAACGAGCCACGTGAGGACAGGGACTACTCAGCAAATCCGGCGCTCACAAAGCTCCATCCGCTGGCGCGCGTGGAGAGCGACCCGAGTCTATTGCTGCCGGGTATGTCGCCACCGCACATTCGACTGACGGACGAGACCAAGCAGATGCTGCTGGCGTAGGATTAGGGCGCGAACTTCTGAATGCGCCTGTTGATCTACCTTGTCGCCAAACACCGCCGTTCAGACATCCCCAGGCAATTTCCAATAGAGGTTTGACCATGAACTCAGACACCTACACCGTGAGCCACTGGAACGAAGCGACGCACGCGCACGAGCGCTCAATTCTTACCGTGGAGCAGGAATTCACTTTCGACGCACTCGGCTTCGTCGTACTGCCGCAAGTCCTGAGCCCGGCCGAGCTGTCGGCGTGTCGCCACAGCAGCAGCACTGGCAGCGACGGGCTGGACAACCTCTGCAGCGAGGACGGCGCTGTCGGGCGTTACGTGCGCGAGCTGTGCGGCGATGGGTTTCGGCAGGACGGCCATGCGAGGTTCGTCGCCGCCGGTGAGGCAAAAGAATACGGCGAGGCGTCGCTGCCACTGGAAGGCGGGGTGGACACGCTGGATCGGGCCTACATCAACCTATCCGGATGGAGTGGGATCAACGCCGACGGATCTTCGCTCACGCGGGCTGGTGGCGCCTGGGAAGAGATCCGCATCCGGCAATGCCAGGGCCTGGTGGTCGTCATCGCCCTCACAGACTCTGAAGAAGGGAAGTGCCCGCTGGTGGTGGTCCCATCCTCGCACAAGAGCGGCCTGCCCGCCCCATCGCTTGCGAACTCAAGCCCCCTCGCTGAGCGCCCGGCGCTGGCTGCGGGCGACGTGCTGCTGTGTGCCGCCAGCACGTTGCACGGGATCTGCCCCCAGGGTGCCGGCGGTGAGCTGCTCGCGGCAGACTTCATCTCCCGCTCAGTTCGGCCACAAGTGCCGCCTGACCCGCAGGACACGCCATCCCTGCCTGCATGGGCGGAAGGGCTGAGCGAGGCTGAGCAAACGTTGCTGATGGGCGGCGATGCGGATCACGTGGTCCTTTCGGACGGCACAGCCGCCTGGCTGACCTCTGCCGACGACGCCGACGTGGCGCAGAGGCCTTCGTCGCCGTTGGCGCTCGACGGAGACGCCGCCGCCGCCGAGCGCTGGGCCTTCGAGACCCAGGGGTTCCTGCTGGTTGACGGCGTCATGGACGACGATTGGATCGATGCCGCCGTGGCGGGCATCGACGCCAACCTGGATCGCCTGTTCTTCCGTGGTGCAGGTGACAAGCTTGATGGGGACGTGACTCTCGCAGACATCCCCGGCGCACCGACGATCTCAGGCACGGGTCGGCCCGATCTGAGGGACCTGTTTCAGCTACCGGCGCCGCACAATGCGCCCTTCCTCAGAATGCTGGCGCATCCTGCCGTCATTCAGCGCCTCAATTGGATGATCGGCGCCGGTTACCGGGTCACTCAGAACACGGCCCTGTGCCACGTCAAAGGCTCGAGCGGACAGATGCTGCACGCGGGGAATTCGAACCCGAGCGACATCGGCAAACACTTCGAGATGATGAATGGGCGAATACACACAAGGTCGAGCATCAACGTCGCCTGGCAGTTCACCGACGTCGGGCCCGGCGATGGCGGTTTCGTTGTCGTGCCTGGCAGCCACAAATCCTGCTACCCCGTGCCGCAATCGGTGCGGACCTGCAATGACCGCGCTCCGATCCGCCACATTCCCATACGCCGGGGGTCGATTCTCTTTTTTCTGGCAGGGGCTGTGTGTCACGGAGCGTATCGCTGGGAGGCTGAGACCCCGAGGCGGACCGCCCTCTTCACGTATGGGCACGACGGCCGTCGCCCCTTTGCATGGCCTTCGGGAGGATCGTGAACCAGCGGAATACACGCGCCAGCAACACAGGATCGGCAAATGGCGCCTGATCGGCAGGGCCAATGGCCTGACGCATCAGTCGAAGTCGACCTCCAACATCTCCACGCGCAACGCCTGGGCCGCCAGCTCTTCCGCGGCGATGCGACCGACCTGGCCTGAACCGAGCATGGTCTCGAGGCGGTCGATCTGACGTACGAGATCGGCCAGCATCTCAGGTGTCGCCGCACCGGCATGATCGTCGCCGGGCATGCTCGTGTGGTAGGTGAAGTGCTTTTCGATGACCTGGGCACCCAGCGCGACGGCGGCCAGACAGGCCTGGAGCCCGCGACTGTGGTCGCTGTAGCCGATCTTCAGTGACCCGAAGGCCTGCTGCAGCGTCGTCATGGCGCGCAGATTCACATTCTCGTCTTGCGTCGGATACTGGCTGGTGCAGTGCAGGATGGTGAGGTCCTCAATGCCACTCAGGTGATCCACTGCTGTGCTCACCTCAGCAAGGGTGGCCATCCCCGTCGACAGGAAGACGGTCTTCACCTGGTCGGCGCGCCGATTCACATCATCCAACAACTCGAGATCGGTGACGCGGCTGGAGGCGAGCTTGATCGTGTCCAACCCCATCCGGTCCACGAGAAACCGCGTCGAGCGCTGGGTGAAGGTCGAGCTGAGGAAGCCGACACCGAGCTGCTCGCAGAGACTTTGCATCTCGAAGTGCATGTCCTGGGACATCTCGACGGACTTGAACTCTTCGTACCACACGTGATCCGTACCGAATTGGTTCGCTGTGTAGGTCTGGAACTTGGCGTACGTGGCGCCGCTGGCTGCCACCTGTTCGACCATGCCCCGGCACACATCCCAGCGTCCGTAGTGATTCTCACCGATCTCGGCGATGACGATCGTGTTCATGGTGTGCCCCTGGTAGAGGATTCGGTGGTCTGAGCCGAGGTGGGGATCAGGTCGAACTTGGAAGTTAGCAACTTCATCTGGCCGCTGCGGCCCGGGCAACCTTCATTTGGCAATGCCTCGCCACTCGTAAGCGTGGAGCGATGACACCATGCGCCTCTTAGGACATTCAGCGGCTGACCCATGACACACGATACCATCATCGTCGGCGCCGGCGCCGCCGGATGTATCCTCGCCGCTCGTTTGAGCGAGGCACGCGAGCACAGGGTACTGCTGCTTGAGGCCGGTCCCGATTTTCCGATGGCCCAGAAGATGCCCAGCGAAATACGTCAGGCCTATGGGTATCCTGGCATCTGGGGACAGGCTTTCGGCTACAACACACGCTGGGGCTGGGGCTACCGGGCGCGGTCCACCGAGGACAACCCGGACATCTTCATTCCGCGCGGCCGTGTCGTGGGTGGGTCGAGTGCGATCAATGCGCAGATCTTCCTGCGGGGACAACCCCAGGACTTCGACGACTGGGCCGCTGCGGGCAACAGCGAATGGTCCTACGAACGGATTCTTCCGTGCCTGAAACGGATTGAGAGTGATCGCGACTACGACGATGATTTCCACGGCACGGATGGCCCCATTCCCGTGCGGCGCTTCGCCATAGAGGAATGTAGCCGCGAGCAAGTGGCCTTCTACCAGGCCATGCGGGATCAGGGCATGGCGGACTGCCCGGATCACAACAACCCGCAGTCCACGGGCGTCGGTCCACTGCCGCTGAACAACGCCGAGGGAATCCGTTGGAGCGCCTCCCTTGGATACCTGACACCAGAGGTAAGGCAGCGTTCCAATCTGGAGATACGCGGCAACTGCGATGTGCGCCGTGTCGTTGTCGAGCACGGCCGGGCTGTCGGTGTAGAAGTGCTCGGTGACACAGGCGCAGAGCGCCTTCTTGCGGGTGAGGTTATCGTCAGCGCCGGCGCGATTGCCTCGCCCCATCTACTGATGCGCTCCGGCATGGGGCCCGCCGACCACCTGACTGCCCTCGGCCTCGACGTGGCCGCCGACCTGCCCGGTATGGGACAGAACCTGCGTTGCCATGCCCAGTGTGCTCTAACCGTCGCCGTGAAACCACCTTTCCGCAACACGGGTGCGGAGCCGCCTCTGCAGATGGGCTGCCGCTACACTGCCGCCGACTCGCCCCTGCGCAACGACATGTTTCTGCACCCCGCATCGTGTGCCACACGCAACGGCTTCTACGATGCGGATGACGTCGACCCCATAGGATTCTTCCTGGTCTCGGCGATCTATCTGGCCGCCGGATCCGGGCAAGTGCGACTACGGTCCGGCGACCCAGGGGAGCGTCCCGATCTCGACTACAATTTCCTCGCGGAGTCGTCGGATCTCATCCGCATGCGGGAAGGCGTACGTAAACTGCTCGGTCTGTTGGGGCATGAGCAATACCGGGAGATCGTCGAAGGACCACTGAACATTGCCGAAGCAGACACCGCCTCGGACGAGGCTCTGGACCGCTGGATGCGGCGGGTAGTCGCCACCAGTCACCACGTGTCCGGTACCTGCAAAATGGGTCCAGACAGCGACCCCCTGGCCGCGGTGGATCAGTACGGCCGCCTCAAGGGCGTGCGTAACGTGCGGGTTGCTGACGCCTCGATCATGCACGACTGCATTCGGGCCAACACCAACCTGACGACCATGATGATCGGCGAACGGATTGCCGAGTTCATTGCCGGCGACCGCTGAACAGCAAAGGCAGCACTCATAGCGTTCGGTCAGCGCAGCAGGACCATCTTGCGCGTGTGTACCCAATCGCCGGCCAGCAAGTGGTAGAAGTAGAGTCCCGAGGCCAGCTCCCGGCCGGCCTGGTCTCGGCCGTCCCAGTGCACGGTGTAGGTACCTGCCTGCCGCACACCGCGGATCGGTTCGGCCACCCGCTGGCCGGCCAGATTGTATATCGACAGCGACACCTTCCCGGCTTGCGGCAGGGCGAAGCGGATCACCGTGCCGCTGTTGAAGGGATTGGGATAATTCTGGTCTAGCGTGAAAGCCCTTGGTTCGCTGTCCTGCTGATTCTCCAGCACGGCGGTGGGCGGCGGTGGTGTCTGCGCCACCAGGCCGATGTCACTCAGGTAGAAGCGGCCCTCTATATTGCCGGTGAAGCGCAGCTCGCTCAGCAGGGACTGCTCGTCCAATCCCAGCTCCGCCAGAGGCAAACGAATGATCTGCCATTGATTCTGCTCCAGATCCACCCACTCTAGCAGGTCGACCCTGAGAGCTGCCTGGATTCCCAGTTGGGGCTCCCGCCCCTCGCGCAGGCTATGGGCAGCGGGATGAAAACCAAGGACCAGCTGGTCATAGCCGAAGGCGGATACCGGGCCCGGAGGGGTCAGAGAAAGCCGCCAGGAGCCACTGCCATCCAGGGCCAGCCCGGCGCGCCCGTCGTAGCTCGCCGGGTTGGTCGCGACCCGACTGTTGGCATCCAGAATCCAGTCCGGCGCCAATTCCCCGGCCAGGATGGGAAGCTCTGCGCCGGGATAGACCTGCAGCTGGAACAGGGCGAATAGTTCGGACGCCTGCTCGCTGTTTTCCAGGAAGACAGGCAGGCGGTGAATGCCGTTGCCGAGGTCGGAATCCACAGGCACCCGGGCGGCGTAGCGACCGCCGCCCTCGGGACTCAGGTCCAGCGAAGCAGGCCCGCCCACGGCCGAGCCGTCCAGGTGCAGGACCGCTCCGACCTCTTCGAGTCGCGGCTCCACCTCGAGTTCAATTGAGACCCAGGCTGGCAGGCTGCCGACAACGGCGGTCAGCAGATCCTCAGTGCCGCGCAAGAAGCGGGGGGTAAGGGGGAAGCTGTGGGCGGCCGGCGTCGGTGGCAGCGGCCGGGGCAGCAGGCGGATGTCGGCCACGTAGACGGTGCCTACCATGTTGCTGTTGAAGTGCAGTTCCTGCAGCGCGTCCCACGGCTCCAGATCGAATTCTTCCAGCGCTACGACGGCGGTCTGCCAAATCGGCTTTTCCAGATCCAGCTGCGCCAGCAAGTCGATGCGCAGGTTCGGAGCGCGTGCGGTCAAGGTCGGGATTCTGCCCTCGGCCGGCGCGAAGGCGGCCGGGTGGAAATCGATGGCCAGCGCCTCGTACCCCAGTGGCTCTGGCGCTGCCGGATCGTGGATCAGGCTGACGCTCCAGGTGCGGGTGCTTTCCAGCCGCAAGGCGTCGCGGCCTTCGAAGACCACCGGTGCGGGGGTGACGCGGCTGGAGGTTTCCATGGTCCAGCCGGGCGCCGGCTGCGGGCCCAGAATGAGGGCGTCGTCCGCGGGAAAAGCTTCGAGCGCGAGATGGTAGATAATCTCCGTTGCACCCTCTTCGGTGTTCCGCAGCACGGGCAGCCTGTAGCGGCCGGGACGCTGGGGCGGGGTGATTTGCGGGCGGGCGGTGTAGCGGCCGCCACCCTCGTGGGCCATGACCAGCGGCTCAACCAGTCCCAGTGCGGACAGATCCAGGCGCGGCGGTTCGTCCGCAGCATCCGCCAGGACGATCTCGATCTCCAGCGGTTGAGGCGGCGCTCCCACGATGACCGCGAAACTGCCGGTGGCGGCGCGCAGCCCGTGATCCTGGGTGTGGACTGTGTTCCACAGTTCCCGACCGAAAAAGCGGAGAGTCTCGAAGAGATGCGGGGCCCAGGCGCTGTGGGCGCCGCTGTCTTCGACGAAGATGTAGGGGAAAGCGGTGCTTTCGAGGACATCGATCAGCGGGCGGAGGCTCGGCACATTACTGTCATTGCTGCCTCGATAGAGCCAGAAGTGCAGGGGATAGAGGTGTTGCTGGTGTGCCAGAAGCAGCCGACTGAACAGCCGCTCGCTCGACGCCGGGGCCAGCCCCCCGGACAGCGAAAACACCTCAGGACGGGTGAGGGAGACGAACATGGCGTCCATGCCGCCATGGGAATAACCGGTGATCGCGCGGGCGTGGCGCACCGGCAGGGTCCGGTAAGTGGCGTCCACGAAGGGAACCACCTCCTCAACCAGGTACTGATCGGCCGCCGGATTGTGCCTGTTTAGCTGCTCCAAATGGGGGAACACGAGAATCAACGGCTCGATCTGTCCGTTCCTCGCCAGTCCTTCGGCGAAGTCGCTGCCGGTCCAGAGCAGGGGGGACTGGTTATTCAGCGTGTGGCCGTGGATGACATAAGCCGCCGGATAGCGGTATTCGGAGGTGTCGTAGTCCTCGGGCAGGTGGATGCTGACTTCCCTGCCGCCGACCCGGTGGTGCTCGGTTCGGCCCTGTCCACTGACCCAGCCGGGGACGCAGAGCAGCAGCGTCAGAATCAGGATCTGTGTCTTTCCCAGAGCTTCGATGAACTGCGTGGCACCGCTCTCTGGAACTGGTCCACCCCTGTTCTGCATCGCCGTCATGGCACGATCTCCTCGTTTTTGGCTGCCTTCGAGTCCCTCGGCCGCCAGCAGCGCTTCGAAAGGCGACGTTCTCATTAGCATCCGCGAGTACGAAAGTAAATGTCAAGTATTACCACTCTTAGCCAAGGAAGTCCCTATCGGTCGATTGTGACCAGTCTACTGGATCATCACTCTACGGCGAGGCCTACCATATTCGGCTACATTCCCTGTACAGTCGTGAAGGACCCCGCGACGGCCCCTGACGTGGGTGCCGGCGCGTTTCTGCTCGATCCCGCCTTCCCTTCGGAGCCAAACCGATGAAGAAGATCCTCGTCGCTGTCGATTTCTCCGATGCCTCTGCCTCCGCCGTACGTCAGGCTCTGGTTCTGGCCACGGCCCTGGACGCCGACCTGCTCCTGCTCCACGTCCTGCACGTGCCGGCCGAGGCGCCCGGCTTCTACTCCTCACGCAAATTGGGCAAGAAGCTCTTCCGCAACATGGAGGAGGCCGCCAATGGCATGATGGCGGAGTTCCTGGCCAAGCACGTGAAGAAGGCGAAGAAGACGCCGCAAACGAAGATTCTGCCGGGGATTCCTGGCGATGAGATCGTTCGCCAGGCCCGCAAGGAAAAGGCCGACCTCGTCGTCATCGGCACACGGGGACACTCCGGCTTCAAGCGCTTTCTCCTCGGCTCGGTAGCCGATCACGTCATTCGTGCCTGCCACTGTCCCGTCCTGTCCCTGCGTGACGAGTCCTGACGAGGAAATGATGAGATGACCTCCTTCCGGAATACTGCACGCGCCATCGCCCTGGTGGGATTGCCGACGGCCGCCTTCGCCGTCGCCAGCGCCAGCGCTGGCACCGAGGGGGGTGACGGTCTCGACGTGGCTACGATGGTCATGAGCATGCTCGGTGGCCTGGCCCTCTTTCTCTTCGGCATGGAACAGATGTCGGACGGGCTCAAGGCCCTGGCCGGTGACCGTCTCAAAGACGTCCTCGCCCGCCTCACGACCAATCGCTACATGGGCGCCCTCACGGGCGCCATCGTCACCGCCGTGATTCAGTCGTCGTCGGTGACTACCGTACTCACCGTGGGCTTCATCACCGCCGGCATCCTGTCCGTGTCACAGGCGGTGGGGATCATCTTTGGTGCCAATATCGGCAGCACGCTGACCGCCCAGCTCATCGCTTTCAAGGTGACCAAGTTGTCGCTACCGATCATCGCCGGCGGTTTTGCGCTGCTCTTCCTCTCCAAGAGCGACGCGAAGCGCCAGTATGGCGCGATGATCATGGGCCTCGGTCTCGTGTTCTTCGGCATGAGCATCATGAGCGACGCCATGAGGCCGCTGCGCAGCTACGAGCCTTTCATCGATCTCATGGCGCGCATGGCCAACCCGGCCCTCGGCATCCTCGTCGCCGCCATCTTCACCGGACTGATCCAGTCCTCAGCAGCGACGACGGGCGTCGTCCTCGTCATGGGTGGTCAGGGGCTGATCGGCCTTGATGCCGCGATTGCTCTCATCTTCGGTGCCAACATCGGCACCTGCGTCACCGCCCTGCTGGCATCGCTGGGCAAACCACGCATTGCCCTGCGCGCCAGTCTTGTGCACGTGTTGTTCAACATCGTCGGTGTGCTGCTATGGGTCGGGTTCATCGATCAGCTGGCCATGTTCGTCAAGTACCTGTCACCAACTTCCGGCCATCTCGAGGACACGGCGCGACTGGCGGCCGACACGCCGCGACAGATCGCCAATGCTCACACGATCTTCAACGTCGCCAACACTCTCCTCCTATTGCCCTTCGGCGCCCAATTCGCGCGGCTGGTTGAGCGCCTGATCCCAGAACACGCCGAAGAGCGCGAGATCGTCTCCGGCGCCGCACCGGAATGGACGGCCGTGCATCTGGACCCGGCCCTGCTGGCGATGCCCTCGGTGGCTATGGAACAGTCCCGCGGCGAATTGCTACGATTGGGCCGCCTGCTGCGGGATGTTTTCGGCGACCTGCTGCCTGCCTTCATCGATGACGATGCCACCAAGGCCGATGACATCGCCGTCCGCGGCGCTGCGGCAAGGTCGATGGATGAGCAGATCGATGCGTATCTGATCCAGATATCGCGCCGCAACATGAGCGAGGAGCAATCGACCTTCGCCACCCAGCTGCTCGACGTCGGCACGAGTCTCGATCACCTCGAGGAGCTGCTGCGCAAGGACTTGGTGCCCCTGTTGGAGCGCAAGCGCGCGTTCGGACATCCCGGTGAAGGCGTCGGGATGGAAGGTCTCAGGGCGTATGTTGAGAGGGTGCTCGACAACCTGGATACGGCCCTGGAAGCCTTCGACACCAGCGACGCCGAAATGGCCCGGGGTGTGGTTCGCGCCAAGCCGGAAATGGAAAGGGAGCTACGTCACGCTCGGTTGCTGCATTACGAACGCCTGCAGGACGAGGGCTCGGACGAGGCACGCATGAGCGGCCTGCAGCTGGATCTGCTCGACGATATGCGTCGCGTCTTCATCTATTCCGAGTCGATCGCTTTGACCATGCTGCACGGCTACCTGGATCAGCGGGGGGGACAGCGGGACGCAGCATAAGGCGCCGCGGGGCACGACCAATGCGGTCGTCGCCCATCTTATCAAAGGCGCTCATTTTCTGTTCTACAGCAGGACGCTTCGGGCGATGACGACGAGGCTGATAACGGCGATGGCGTTGCCGACGAAGAAGCTGGTGAGTTCGCGTTTGGTGCCGGTCTGGATGTTCATGGTGTCGCTCCCTGTTTGCGGTCTGATCGTTCTATTGCAACAAGGGTGCCAGCGTCCATCCAGTAATAAATCGTGTCTGTAACCTACTGTGAAAACTTCACTTAACTAATGAGACCCAATGGCGACGCGAGGCGGGGATCGCTGTCAATGCAGTTGCCGGTAAACTGGGGTGCCATTTTTCAATGGATCATAAGAATAGAAAAAACAACAAGATACATGTCCGTGACAAACATTTTGTCAGACAGCGCCAAACATGTGGGCGCGTATCAACGGCTCGAGGCTTCCAGCGCGTCGCGCAACCGACCAGGCATGCGGGCGGCGACAGAGAGTAGCACAATGCCCGCGACGCCGAAGACCGCGGCACCGAGGAACAACGCCGGGTAGCCGTAGTCGCGGATGACGACACCGCCGACACCAGCGGTGAGGGTCCAGCTGAGCCCCAGGGCCGTGGTGGCGGCACCCGACATGGCCGAGCGCCAGCGGGCCGGGATGATGCCCTGGCTGAAGACGGTAAACAGGGGCCCACGGATGGCGCCATAGGCCGAGATGGCGACGAAGGCGACGGCGGCGACCGACCAGTGCGGTACCAGGGCCAGCGGCACCAGCCAGATACAGCCGACCAAACCGACCATGGCGTAGGTAACCAGCTGTCCCCAACGAGCGGCAAGTCCTGGCATCGTCGCCGCCGCGGGCACGGCGACGATCTGTCCCGCAGCGCCGATGACGCCGAGCAATTCCGTCGACACGGACAACTCGGCATCGAGGTAGACGTTGAAGAAGGCCATTGCCGCGCCCTGCGGGACATTCACCAGGAACAGCACTGCCGACAGAACCAGGAGCAAGCCGATGGGCGGACCTGAGTCGTCGGTCTGGCGCGCCGTCGATGTCGACTCGGTGCGCTGCGTGGCCAGCAGCGGCGGCAGACACAACCAGAACAGTGCGCCAGCCAACAGCAACGGCCAGCGATAGGCTGCCGGATCCTCCACGGTGCTGCCCAGAAAGTCGGCGACGAGGCCAGGTAGCAGGCCGCCGATCAGGGATCCGAGAAAGCCGCACGCCGGGAACAGTACCGAGTTGAAGGAGAACACGTGGGCGCGCTCCTGTTCCGTGACGACGGTCATCAGATACGGCGTCATGTTGACGAAGAACAGCGAGCCGCCGGCGAAGGCGCCGCTCAGAGTGACGATGATCCAACCGGCTCGCCAGTCAAGCGGGACGAATTCGGCCAGCGGCAGGGCGACCAGGCCAGTGGCGATGACGCTGACGCCGAGCAGGATCATGCGCCGGGCACCGAAGCGCATGCCGAGCATGCCGGCAGGCAGGCCGCCGAGGGCAAAGGCGAAGCGGCTGATGCCATTGACGACGCCGATGAAGTCGGTGTCGTACCCGAGGCGCAGCAGATAGAGGTTGAACAGCAGCGTGTAGAGGCCGCCCCAGGCAAAGCCGAACACGGCGTACGTGGCAAAGACGAGGCGCACGTCCCGGTTGAGGAGGCGCACGGTGTCGATGTAGGAGGAAAGCATGAACTAACGCAGTGCAGCGGGGCGGTATGTCAAGCCGTCACGATAGCGTCAATGGCTTTCGCCAGTAGACGATTGAATGTCTCCGGATCTTCCAGCATGACGAAGGGACCTCCACCAGACATCGGCATTACCTCGATGTCATACTTGGCAAAGGCATCAGCGTCACTCTGGCCGTCGCTTTCATTGATGGTAATTGTCTTCATCTTCAACTCCAGCAGTCCTTCTCCCTGGCGTTGGCCGTTGGTCATCATTTCATCGTGTACTGGGTACGCAATCTCCGGGGGGGTGGAACACATTTCGTCCGCAATCTGCTCTACGAGGGCAGGATCGGAACCGGGTGGGAATTTTTGACTGAGCCACGTGCGCAGCGCTGATTCGAAATCTGCCGGTGGCGGAAGACTCTTACTGACCACTGCCTTTGTATTTCGTTCGCCGACGATCTGGAACGAGTCGGCGCCGATCAGGCCGACTACGCGCTCAGGCATCTGACGCGCCGCTTCCACAATGACGAAGCCCCCCATGGAGTGACCGGCGAGGACGACCTTCCTCAAGCCAAGCTTCTCAATAACGGCCACAACGTCTTCGCCAAACGCGGACATAGTCCAGGCGTCTCGGGCGACCCCAGATTCACCGTGACCCACAAGATCCAGGGCCACTACCCTGTACTTTTCAGAAAAGGGTCCCATCTGCTGCCGCCAATGGCTGCGACTTCCGCACCATCCATGAACAAAAACAACGGCGACTTCGCCATCACCTCGGACTTCGTAGTGAATGGGATTACCATCCCGGGAAAGCACATGGTCGCTGGTCGAACTCATCGTTGTCCCTCTGCTGTGAGTATTCGATAGGTTCTGCTTGCGAACCAAATGTCGCACAACTACTGCGAGCGTGGCCGGTTTTTCAGACCGACGAGAGAGTATTGGATGAAAGTAGATCTGGAGAAGTTCCGCGATCAGGGGTATCTGATTGTGGAAAACGCGGTGCCACCCGATCAGTTACAGGATCTTCGGCTCTCGGTCGAGTTAATGGTAGACGGGGAGAAAGCCCGAGATGCCCGAGGACTTTGGCGTTGACGAATTTGTTGATAGTTGGGAGCAGTAGAAAGAGCATGGACTTTTCTAACATTTCCTACCTCTTGTTCGATCACGATGGTGTGCTGGTTGAGACCGAGTATTGGTACTTCAAGGCAACCCAACGAGGTTTGGCGCATCTGGGTATTGATCTGCCACTGGCAGGGTACCGACAGCATCTAGTAGATGGCGCTTCCAATTGGGAGGTGGCGAGACAGCAAGGCATAGCAGAGAAAGATATCAGCGCCGCCAGAGCGAATCGCGATCGTTACTATCAGGAATATCTGGTCAACGAAGACATCAACATCGAAGGTGTTGAAGAAGTGCTGACCACATTGACCCGTCGATTTCACATGGCAATTGTTACCACCTCCAAGCGTCAGGACTTTGAACTGATCCATGCGTCACGCAATATTGTCCCTCACTTTGACTTTGTGTTGTGCAATGGTGAATACCCGCGAGCTAAACCAGCACCGGACCCGTACCTGACTGCGATTGCCCAGTTTGGTTGCGACAGGTCGCAGGCTCTGGTGATTGAGGACTCCGAGCGAGGTCTGCGTTCGGCTGTGGCTGCCGATATCACGTGCATTGCCATTCACAATGACTTTACCGCCCATCAAGATCTGAGCGCGGCAGAACAGCGGCTCCCCAATCTGAGGACTTTGGCTGAGCTTCTTGCAAGGTGACACGCGGAGCCAGAGCGCCCGCATGCCATCCTTCAGTTGGAAGGACCCGGCAGTAGCCGGTCGCCTCTCTATTGCTTGACGATGGCCGCCACCCAGCCACCCTTGTAAGGAGCGGCGAGGGTTAGGCTTTCGCCGCCCTCGATGGTCTTCTCCAATGCACGATAGCCGCGATTCTCGACGACGCGGCCCATGGAAATACTGATCCACGTCACCCCAAAGATGCCTGTCGCCCCGGACAGATCGAGCCGCACCGACCCACCGTTGGGAAAGTAGAGGGCGTAGCGTTCTCCCGGTTCTGCAGCCAGATACGCTTCGTTGCTGTCGCGGTCGGTTAACAGTTCCATGTGCGGTGTGACATCCCAGAACTTGATCAGATCTTCCAGGAGGCGCGCGGCCTTGATGCTGCCTTGTGCAAGGTCGTTGAGCCCGTTACCGGCGTCCGGACGGTGGAATCGGGCGCTCGCCGAACCGCCGAGGATGTTGCGCCAGAAGCGCTCCACGCCATCCTCGGGTCCGCCGGTTCCAAAGCCATAGTATCCGCTGCCATAGATCTTGGTGTGGTTGCTGGGGCGTGGATGTCTGTTCACCTGCTGCAGGAGCCCCAGCAGTCTCTCCCAATGCGTCTCGTCGTAGAGGCGGCTGTTAACCTGCGAGATATCGGCAAACATGTAGTGTTCGGCATCGTCGAAGATGAGCGGTGTGTGTACGGCAGCCTCTCCCTCGAAAGCGTCGTCGAACATGTCGGTCGTGCAGACGAGCACACCTTGATCGGCAGCGGCGGCTTTGATGAACTGAATCCAGTATTGACCCCACGCTGCCGGTGTGGACGTCTCGTTGTTCATGCAGTACAGGACGTGACCATAGGTGAGGCTGTAGGACAGCATCTTGTGGACGAATCGCTCCTGGTGCTGACGGATCAGGTCATATTGCTCGCGGTATTTCTCCATCCCGGGGACAGAATGGAAGAATGGTTGCTCGTCTTTCCAGGGACCTTCCGGATAATGGTCGGCAAAGCCGGTCTGCTCGCACGTGTAGTTGATGTTGTTTGCCGGGCGCCAGGGGCTGCTTTGCCAATTGCCATCGGAGAAGCTGGCGTTGTCGGAATAGTCGAAGCGATCCCAGACCTCGATCTGCACAAAGATCTCCCGCTCAGCCGTCCACTTCAGCATGTTCTTGAAACGCGTCCAGTATTCTTCGTTCCACTGATCGAGGTCGAAGTTGTCGTCTGGCAACAGTCTGTGCGGCTTGAGCCGGGCACCCTCACGCTGGCTCATCGTGTTGCGCACGTAGTTGCCCCCGATTCTGTGCATCTGGTCGAGATGCTCCTCCAACCCTTCGTGCAGAAAGATGTGGTCCGTCTCGCTGCCTCCCAGCAGCATGACGGGATCACCCCCGTATTGCCAATAGCGCGGGTTATCCAAACTGGGTTGCAGGCGATCTTCATTGGTCATGACCATTTCTCCTTCTTGTCGATGCCACTCAGGCTGGGAAGTGCTCCTGCATTCTGGCGAACAGGTGCGCAAACGTCTTATCGCGATCGATATCGCTACAGCGCAGGATACGCCCCAACTTGCCTTCAAAGCGATAGCTCAGATCGTGATCGATTGCCGGGCACTCGACCTCTTCCCAACTGGCGAGATCGGGGTCGAGTAGCGCCGCGATATCGCCGAGGTCAAAGAATCCCTTGTCCGGGGCAGCCAGCCACTTCTGAGTGTGACGGTATTCGTGCAGATACGCGCCCAGTGCCCCGTGCGGTCTTATTCGCTGCTCCGACTCTTCCATCGCGCAGGTCAAATGCGTTCCCGTGTCGAAGAGTACAAAGGACAACGGTGAGTGGAAGAGTAGCCTGGCCGCTCGGGTATCGCCGAAGACGTTAAAGTTCCAGCACTGCTGCGGCCAGCGCGTGCGCAAATGCCAGAACGCAATGACCCGGTCGACGATCTCCGGCGCTTTGAGAAAGGCAGATGCCATATTGGTTGCCGCGCCCAGGCCGACGATCCATAGCGGCTCTTCCGGCGTTGCGGCCCTCGCTCTATCGATGATAAAGTCGACGCCTTCAGATTCGCTTGGCTGCTCTCTGTACTGAAGCGGATGGGAGCCGCGCAGCACCGGCCAGCGCCCTGCCATGCCCGCTTTGTCGAGGACGAGCTCAATTTCCTGTGCGGAGGCTTCTATGCCCCCTGGGCCGCCGTGAGCATTGTCGAAATTGGTGGCGACGAACCCTTCAATGTCGAAGCGCTCGGGGGAGAGGATCGCCAGCGCAATCGCCCATTGATCGTCGATCTCGTTCTTTGCATCGCTGTCAATGATCAGCTTTAGCCGCTTCTCCTTTGCGGGTATGCGCGGCACCTTTCTCTGCTCAATATCCATTTGCGTTCAATCCCCAATCGTTTTCTCTTGCAGTGTGTTGCTCTTCAGGAAATTCTGGACCCCAAGTACCGAGCCAGCGCAGACTTCTGGTCGTGAAGATCGTCGCCGATCAGCTGCTGAACCACCTGCTGCCGTTGTGGAGACGAACACGGCCATACAGAGAAAGGACTCGATATGACCGATTGGGAAAAGTGGCACTTCGATCTGCACGGATATGTCATTCTAAGAAATGTCGTTTCACACAGTGACCTGAAGCATATGGTGCAGCGATGTGATGAATGGCAAGCTCTTGCCGACACAGAACTACCTTCGCCGATGAGTACCGCCGGTGGCTACCCGCCGGGAGAGAACGCCTCCCGAGCGATCATTAACCCCGAGTTCGTTGACCCAGTCTACGCGGATCTGCAACTCAACGACGAGATCATGAGAGTCGTGCTGACGCTCACCGACAACTCCCCGCAGCATCTGCAGTGCGCCCTGATTCAGAATCACAGGGGCTGCACTGACGGTGGCCTGCACAATGGTGCTGAGGGCGGCATGCGCAATCCCGCCAACGACTACCAGGCGGCGGACGGAAAGATCTTCGCCACCTTCATCAACGCCGGTGTGTCGCTGGTGGACGTTCCTGCAGGTTCCGGCTTTGTCGTCGTTCCCGGCAGTCACAAGTCCCACTTTGCCGCACCCGACGATCTGACCGTCGACAGCGATCCGCCGAGCGTGGTCAACCTGCCTCTCAACGCCGGTGACTGCGTGGTATTTACCGAGTTGCTCCGGCATGGCGCTCGCAGATGGACGCTGGACACACCGAGAAAAACTGTATTCTGTCGCTACGCCACCTCGTACGCCTCATGGTCACCGGGCAATGGTCCCATAGAAGAACACCGCGACCTGCTGTCTGACGACTTGTACGAGCTCAAGCAGATGGCCGGGTTCCAGAAGAGGAAGAACGTCGTGGACAAGCTTCTGGCGCGGCGCAGCAGCTGACGCTCACAGCATCACCGCCGAGCTCAGCCGCCCCGGCACAAGAGCCATCGGCGGAGAAAATCTACCTCCATCGAGCGTCCCTCCTGGTGGGTCAGATCCGGCTTGGCCAGCAGATGAACACTTCCCTATACTCTACCTTATCATCGGACCTCGATGTCCGAAATTAGTCCCTGGCCCGGATCGAGGTCCGACCCGAGCGCAGACATCCGACGGGGCACGACCCCCGGCGGCACGCCAATCGACCGAAGGAGTGGATGATGGGATTCAGACGCCTTTGCCTGCCATTGACTTTCGCCATCGGGGTGCTGGGCACCTTGACTGCGAGTGCAGCAGCCGAGTACGCACCGTTGAGTGAGCAGGAGATCGCCGGCCTCAAGCGGGTGACGCAGACGATGGTTCCTCCACCGGCGTTCCCTGAGCACGAGCAGACCGCCAGTGAGTTCAAAGTCGTCGAGATCGATCTATCGATGATCGAGAAGGAGATCATCATCGATGACGTCGGCACAAAGATCTGGGCTTTCACGTACAACGGCAGCGTGCCAGGCCCCATGATCGTGCTGCACGAAGGGGATTATCTCGAGTTCACCCTCAGGAACCTCAGCACGAACCTGCTGGCTCACAATGTGGACTTCCACGCCGCGACGGGTGCATTGGGCGCCGGGGGGATCACCCACATCGCGCCAGGTGAAGAAGTGACAGTCCGGTTCCGGGCGACCAAGGCCGGGGCCTTCATCTACCACTGTGCCCCGGGGGGGGTGATGATCCCCTGGCACGTGGTGCACGGCATGAACGGCGCCATCACCGTTCTGCCCCGGGACGGTCTCAAGGACGGGGACGGCAACCGACTCACCTACGACCGCGCTTACTTCGTCGGTGAGCAGGACTTCTATATCAAGAAGGCCGCAGACGGGACGTATATGTCGTACGAGAACGCGGTGACCAGCCAGACGGATGATCTCGAGGTGATGGCGACGCTGATCCCTTCTCACATCGTCTTCAATGGCAAGGTCGGCGCTCTGACGGGTGACAACGCGATGACGGCGACCGTCGGTGAGACGGTCATGTTCGTCCACAGCCAGGCCAACTACGACACCCGGCCCCACATCATCGGTGGTCATGGAGACTACGTGTGGGAGCGTGGGTCCTTCGACGATGCCCCGCAGACAAATCTGGAGACCTGGTTCATCGCCGGCGGCAGTGCCGGCGCCGCGCTCTACACCTTCCGACAGCCCGGGATCTACGCCTACGTGAACCACAACCTGATCGAGGCTGTCATCAAGGGCGCCACGGGTCACGTCAGCGTCGAGGGCGAGTGGAACGACGACCTGATGAAGCAGATCAGCGCGCCGTCCATTTCTGAGTAGTCGTCGCCAGAGCAGCACCGGACACGGAAGCATGACCAGGCAGACGCGATGTGGGTCCAGGTTCTCAATCTGGGCCTGCACGCTTGCTTTCAGCGGCCTCACGCCGCACACGGCAGCGTCAGCCGGGGATCTCTACCGCGTGGTGGAGATCCCCGCGGGCGCCATGGAGTACGACGTGCCCATCAGCAGCTATATGGGTGTGGCCTACGTGAACGTCCGGATCGACATCGCCAAGCCATACAGGATCGGTGAGTACGAGGTCACCGTGGGGCAATGGAATCTCTGCGTGCAGGACGGTTGGTGTCCCTCGCGGCCGGGACTCGAAAAGCCGGCACTTCAGGATCACCCGATGGTGAAGGTCACCTGGCACGACGCCTACCGGTTTGCCCTTTGGATCTCGAAGAAGACCGGAAGGCGGTACCGCCTCCCCACCGAGCACGAGTGGTTCTTTGCCGCCAACGAGGGCAAATACAGAAAAGAGCAGAGCCCCACCTACAGCTATGCCAACATCGAGTCGATCCGAAAGATCCCCAAAATCACCTATCCGATAGGGACCTTCGGCGCCAACGCCTGGGGGGTATACGACACAGCCGGAAATGTCTGGGAATGGACGTTGGCCTGCTACGCCCTCGCCGAAGAGAGGCTCAGAGGGCCGCAGAGGGCGGCGGAACTGAACGATCCTCAACGGTGCGTCACCCGGATCACCGGCGGCGAGCACAGGGCCCATGTGCCGGACTTCATAGCTGACACCTACAACGGCGGCTGCGCCACCTTGAAGCCAGCGGCCAACTTGGGATTCCGGCTGGTGCTGGAAAACGACCCGGAGGAATGATGATGAGGGTGCGCACTTTCTACCTGGCGGGATTGCCCCTGGCCCTGGCGGCAGTGATGGCCTGCCACACCTATGGGCATGCCGACTGTCACCCGGGTCACGGCGCTGACGGGGAGATGGCCCCGCCTGAACTGGATCAGGTGCTGGTGAAGGGTGAGTACCAACTGACCGATGTGAAGACCGGCACGAAGGTCGACCAGACCTCCCACAACGGGCGCTGGCGGCTGGTGTTCTTCGGGTTCACCAAGTGCCACACAGTGTGCCCCGTCGGCCTGGCCCTGATGGGCAGCCTGGTGGATCGGCTGGATCGGTCGGGCCTCGATGTCGTGCCCATTTTCATCACCGTCGACCCGCAGCGGGACACCCCTGCGGCGATGAAGGAGTATCTCGAGCACTTCGACGAGCGCATCGTGGGTCTGAGCGGCAGCGAGGCCGACATCGGCAAGGCGATGAAGTCCTTCCGCATCGAAGCGCCGAGGATCGCTGGCGTGTCCGAGACCGAATACCAGCTGGATCATCCTGCCTTGATCATGCTCATGGATCCGGTCGGCAAGTACGTCGAGCATATTCCGAGCTCGGGAATTCTCGACACCCTGGCGACGGCGCTCATCGGTGCCATAGAAGAGACTGACCTACCGGTTCCCGGCCATCACTGACGGTCGGTCGGTATGATCGGCAACACAACATGCGTCGGATGCTCGGGATCGTGGTGGACAGCTTGCTCGGCGAGCTGCACACGTCGATCCTGGCCCAGCGCGCCCCCGGTGTTTGGGTTGATGTCGAAGCGGGGGAAGTTACTGCTGGAGATATCGAGACGGATCCTGTGTCCCACGCCAAAGAGGTTCGACGTGGGATACAACACAATATCGAACTGCGTGATCTGGCCCGGTGTGAGCATCTGCGGCGTATCCCGTGAATTCCTGTAGCGGGCGCGGATGATGCTGTCGGAGATGTTCTGCGAAAAGCCGTCCGGGTAGTCGGCGTTGGCCGGGTGTACGTCGATCAGCTTGGCCGTGAAATCCGTGTCGATCGCCGACGAGGCCGCCCAGAGTCTGACGGTGATCGGCCCAGTGACTTCGACGGGTTCCTGCAGTTCGGTTGTCTGAAAAACGAGCACATCGCTACGCGCTGCGACGGGAAGCGTATCGTGGCAACCATAGAAGCGAGTGTCGCCGCGCTGGTCGAAACCTCCGGGGGGCATGATGTCGTTGGCGGCGGAAACGCCGCCGCCCATGGTCGGCACGGGGTCCCGCGGATCATAGGTATAACACGTCGGCTGCGAAGGTTCGGGTTGTGTTACGCCGAGCGAGCCATCGGCGTGTACGTGGTATGGCGTGTACTGTGTTCCCGGAAGAGGCCAGTCGTCAATATCGTGCCAGCTGCCACCGTGATCGAGCTTGCCGTTCCGGTCTTTGCGGCTCGTGCCTCCCCCCATGGTAAACAGACGGACCGGCTTGTCGCCATCCACCCCGTTGTCGATCCCTTTGAGCCACCTGTCGAACCAGCGCAGGCGGTAGCCGTTGTAGTCATCGAGTACCGAATCGGCGCCGAAGTCGACGTCACCGGAGAAGGACTCACCCCAGCCGCCGTGGGTCCAGGGGCCCATGAAGAGGTGCTGAGGGGTCTTCATCTTCTTCGACAGGGCCATGTAGTTCGCCGTCGTGCCTCTGGCGTAGGAATCGTACCAGCCGCCAAGATAGACTGTGGGCACGTCCGCATGCTCGTCGTAATAGTGATCGATGGCATAGCCGCGCTGTTTCCAGTAGTCATCAAATTCACTGTGCTGCAGAATGTCGAGCAGCCATTGCTCGTAGGACGGCAGGAAGCGGAGTGCCGAGGAACCCTTCTTGTAGGGTGTTCGTGCGAGCCATTGCTCGACCCGACTGAAGTCTGCCTCGAGAGCGGCTTTAAGGGTTGGGTTGGCGAGGGCCTCCGGACTGGTCGTGGCCATGCGGAAGGCGTAGATCATGAAGCGCAGTTCGAGGGCGCCATTCTGGCGCATGGAACTGGTGTGGTAGTTGGACGTGCCGACGGCGATGACCATCGCCTTCAGGCCGGGTGGCGCCAGGGTCGCCAGCGCACTCTGGTCACTGCCGCAGTAGGAGCCTCCCATGGTGCCGACATTGCCATCGCACCACGGCTGGGCTGCCGCCCATTCGACGCTGTCGAAGCCATCGGGAGCCTCCTTCGCAAAGGGGTGCCAGATGCCTTCGGATTGAAAGCGCCCACGCACATCCTGCATGATGGCAACATACCCGCGCCGAGCGTAATAGCGGCCGTTGGTGACCTGGCTCTGTTTGTCATAGGGCGTGCGCTCCATCACCGCTGGAAAGCGGCCCTCGACCACCTTGCCATCCCGAGCCGGCAGATAGATATCAGCTGCCAGCGATACGCCGTCACGCATGGGCACCGATACGTTCGAGCGCAGGACCACATCGTATTCCATCCAGGAGCCGGTCATGGAGTGTGCCTCACCGTGTCAGAGTAGGTATGCTTGAGGGGCACAAAGGTAGGCTGGCATCGGCTGGCCTTCCATTTACTGCTCGCCGAAGCGGGCGGGTAAAGGAAGGACCCAACGTGAAGGAACATCGATCCCCAAATCCTCTTGTCGACGTGAGGCGCCCGCGCGATGGCGCTGTCGCCGATTTCAATCCCACCGGTTTTGTGTGGCGCCCGATCGAGGGCGCCGCTTCATATGAACTGAGAATCGGGCCAGATGCCGAACTGTCCTCGGCGCAGACACAGGTCTATGCGGTGACGGGGCGCTGTCTCTGGGTCTGCCCGGACCAGCGGCAAGCGGGGATCCACTACTGGGCCTGGCGAGCCCTGGGCGCCGGACAGGATGAGCGCTGGAGCGAGACCTTCCAGTTCCATGTGGGCGAGGGGACGGTGAACCAAGTCATCCCCGATGGTCGTGAGGTAGTGGCACGAATCGGCACCCAGAGACCTCGCCACCTGCTGCCCGCCTCGCGCCTGGAGAGCTTCCGTGCGGCGTGCCACAGTGGCGACCTGCGAGAGGAATGGGCGGGGCTGCGGCGACAGGCCGACGAACGCCTGGCAACGAACTTTCTGATGAAGGAACCCGCCTTCCTGCCCGATCGCCAGCGCGACACGACGGCATGGGGGAAGATCTGGAAGGATGCGATGAATGACTCCCGCCAGTTTGGTCAGGATGCGCAGCTCTTCGGCCTCGTGCACCTGATCGACGGGCCACAGCGGGCGCCCGGCTTCGGCGAAGCGGCCGTCGAACGACTCCTCGAATTCGCCAGCTGGGACGTGGAAGGCGCCACCTCGACGGTCCACAACAACGAACCACATATGTCGGTGATCAATCTCGGCCCCCGCGCCTATGACTGGGCCTACGACGTGATGAGTGAATCCGAGCGGGCTGTCGTAAGAGAGGCACTGCGCGGACGCGGCAACTCGACGATGGAGCGCTTCCGGCGTGCCGACTACGGTGTCACCGGTTCCGACAACCACTCCGGGCGATTGACAGGATTCCTTGGTGAATGCGGTATCGTGCTCGCCGGTGAATGTGAGGATGTGGCGGACTGGTTCGATTTCATTCTGCCCACCTGTACGGCCATGTTTCCCTGGTGGGGCGGGCGCGAAGGCGGTTGGGCTCAGGGTGTCTCGTATTCATCGGCCTATTGCTACCTCTTCTACCACTTTCTCTTTGGCCTACGCGAAGCAGCGGACGTCGACTTCTACCAGAAGGACTTCTTCCGCAATCACGGTGAGTGGCGGCTGCTGTGTGTGCCGCCCAATGCCTACATGGTGCCCTTCGGCGACGGGCGCACGAGCGGCAGCGGTTCGGTGCGTGCCAGCTACGGGATTCAGCGACATCTGGGACGGATCTACGGCGACGGACGTTATCTGCACCACGCCGAGCAGATTCTGGCTGCCAATGACGGGACGATCATCGAATCCCAGGGACTCTACTCACCCTTGTCGTTCCTGACGCCCAACGCTCCGACTCCGGATGCCGAGTTGCCCAAAACGGCAGCACGCGTGTTCACCGACATCGGCTGGCTGGCGATGCGGGCGAATCTCGTGGAGCCGGAGAAGGACATCCGCTTCATGATGCGCTGCTCGCCCTACGGCAGTGTGTCCCACTCCCACGCCGATCAGAACTCGTTCTCCATCGAAGCATTCGGTGAACCCCTGGCGGTACCGTCGGGCCTCTACAATCTCTACGGCAGCGCCCATCACCACGGCTGGACGCGACAGACCAAGGCCCACTGTGCTGTGACCTTTGACGGGGCGGGCCAGATCGTGCGCAGTGACGAAGCGACGGGGGAATTCGTCGCCTTTCACGCGGACGACCGGATCGGTTTCGCCACGGGCGACGCTTCGCCAGCCTACGATGGTCGAGTTCGCAGCTACCGTCGTTCCGTCCTGTTCCTCGACTATCGGTGGTTCGTCGTCATCGATCGGATGGTGCCCGAATACGAAGCCATGTGGACATGGCACATGCACGCTGTGCGTCCCATCAAGGTGGATCCCAAGACGAGAACGGCGACACTCACCTACGAGCAGGCTGCTCTGCAAGTGAGTTTCTGCCACATGCAGGAACTACGTCTGCAGACGCACGAGGGGTGGGATCTGATGCCCTACGGCTTTGCCGAAGAGGACGAGATTCCTGAAGAGGCCGCCCGCTACCATCTGGATGTGGGATCGGAGATGCCCCGGCAACAGGACACGTTTGTTACCGTCCTATGTCCCCATCGTGTCGAGGAGGAGGCTCCCCGCGTCGTCACACTGGATCTTGACGGCCATCGTGGCGCACGGTTGGAGACAACGGCCGGTGCGTATCTGATTCTCGTCGATGCGGATGGTACCGGCATCGACGCGGAGGGTGTGTCCGCCGAGGCAGAACTCGTCGTGCAACTACCGGCCATGAACGGGGAAGGACCGCGCACCTATCACGTGGGCGCGACGGACCCGCAACTGTCCGATGTCACCTGGATCGACGCCGGTAGTACGACGTGCGAGTGAACTCCGGAGCTTATTACTCTTCCGCAACGGCCTGCTGTGTGCTGGTGGCAATCTGCCTGTCTATCGCGGGTTGCGATAGCGACAAGCCCACGCAGATGCAGACGAGCGAACTCGAAGCCGCCAATCTGGTACAGGCACTGCCCGTCACCTTTCAGCAGGGCATTGTCGCCGCACAAGCCGGCGAGGGATCGTTGCAAGGAGTCAGCGGCACGTTCAGCGTCACCGGCGCACAATGGCGCTTTGCCCGCTATTCCCCCGAGGGCGAGGTCTTTATCGACGGCGAGTTGATCGTCGACGCCGCGCAACAACCGATGCTCATACGCGGTGAACTCGAGCTCTCGGGCATGTTGTCCGGTGAGCTCTCCATCGACCTGTCATATCATTCGAGCACCGGCGTCTTCGCCGGGGTGATTACCGTAGACGGTATACCCGTAGCCGTATCGGAACGGCTCTGCTGCGTTGATTGAGCGGTGTTCAGAAGTGATCGGGTGCCCAGAAAACGGGATCTCGGCGTCGGAATAGCTCCTGCAATAGATCTGTCTCCTGGTATTCTACCTCGATTCCCCGACTCGCCAGCACGGGTAGCAGGTCCTGCAACGATGATTCTCCGAAAAGAAGGCGCAGGAGAAGGTCCACGGGGATCCTCTGCGCGAAAGAAGAGGCAGTGGGAACCGTCTTCTCGATCAGCATCGACAGATCAAGAGGCAGTGCCATCATCGACGCGTTGCCCGCCAACTCGAGGTCGGCTCCGGTTGCTTGCAGAAGAGCGTCCACGAAGGGGTGGGTGTGTGGGATGTCACCATACACCTGAGTCACGCCAGACCGGCTACACTCGGCCAACAAATGTTGCACCAGCGCGACGGTCCCAGATGCCCGGTCCGCCGCGATGTCCCCGATCCGCATCCAGTCAGATCTCACATCCCAACTGAGATAACCGTGTAGGCGATCGCTCCGCACGACGGTCGTCGGCAGAACGCCGCGAACACGAGACGGCGTGAAGTCCCAGTAAGGGCGCGGTCGCAGCATGGTTCCACTGCGTCCACCGTTGCATTGCTGGTAGAGGACGACGGCTTCTTCGAGGTCGCGTGATTCCTCGAAGGACTCGACGGCGAGGGAATCAGGCAGGCAACCCTGCGCTTGCATTGATTTCTCACCATGCCACGTTGCACGGAATCCCGCCATAGGCACGCTGTGCCATCCCAGGCGTGCGTAGAAGTGGGCGGGAATTTCAGTGAACAGAAGCCCTATGTCATATCCGCCGGAGCGCATCACCTGTTCGGCGTGGGCCATCAACCCAGTCGCCAATCCACGTCGTCGGTACTCGGGGTGGGTGGTCACACCGCCGATGCCACCGATGCGGACGGGTGTGGCACCGAGATGGATCTGCCGATCCCAGATCCGCAAGGTGGATACGATCCGTTTGTCGCAGATGACGACCGGTGTTTGCTCAGGTTGCCACGTTGGATCCCCTTCGATGTAGCCACGATATCGCTCAGCCCCTTGTGCATTGTGGACTAGACAGAGCAAGCCAATGAGCTCGTCGAGTTCGGACTCGCGGATGGGGCGGATCTGGAAGTCGGCCATGGATGAAATGTATTGATTCAAATGGCTCGAGCACCATGTCGCTGCTAGGCTGTTCATCAAGCGCCGATAAACCTAACCGGTCAGCTCCATAGGGCAGTTGGAACTCAGCCTGGTCGTGCCTCATCCGCAGTGGACGGTCGCAGGGGTCACCACCATCGCTTGCCAGACCTACACCAGACTCACCATAATGGGCCCTTATCTGCAACTGGCATCTCTACTTCAAGCGGAAGATTTGACGGCTTTGGAATTCAATCTACACAACACGAAGTACGAACTCGTTGCCTACGACGGGGTAACAGGAATCGTGCGTGTGAACATTGATCTGCATGACGAAGCACGCCAGCAAAGTGTTTCGCCATTGTGTGTTCTGTCGCAATGCCGCGTCGTCAATGTGACGAAGGGAAGACTCGTTCCACACCGCGTCTACTACACCAACGATCTGCAGTTTGAGATGGAGCAGGTCGCATGGCAGGCGGAGGCGGGCGATGAATACTGTATCGACGTGTCCGTAGTCGATGACCAGACACCTGCACTGTCTTCGATGCTTGGTACGGGTGAGCCCCTCCTGCTCGAAGAGGGCCCCCTCGACCTCGGGGCTTGCCATCCGCATCTGGCCGTCGTCGACTGGGATGGCGATGGCAGGCAAGATCTGATCGTCGGCATCTCCGGTGAGGCGGGATACCTCTACTTCCTGCGCAATACATCCGACGATGAGAATCCCGTTTTCCAGCCGGGCGTGCGATTGCGGGCAGATGGCAAACTCATCAAAGCTGACAACGAGCATCGCAAGGTTGGAATTTCGCAGCCTTGGGTGGGGGATTGGGACGGCGATGGCTTGGTCGATCTACTGCTACTGACGGGGGCAAAAGGCGACGAATTCGAGAGCCGCATCGAGTTCTTTCGCAATATCGGCAGCTCCACAGAGCCCATCCTCACCTCGAGGGGGCCGCTTCTGAACGAGAAGGATGAGCCGCTCGTGCTCAGTGTGGGTCCGTCCGGTTTCTACAACTGCTTTCATCCCGCTGATTGGACCCGGAATGGTACCCAGGACATTCTCGCTGTCATTCCTGATGATCAGTTTCACGGTATCAAGCAGCTTGTGTATTTCGAGAATGTGGGGACAAAGGAGCGACCTCGATTCAGCCAGACTCCCCGGCCAATCACCTCAAGTAGTGGCAATGAGATCTGTTTTCGTGGCCTGATCGATGCGTTTCTCCCTGCCGACTGGGTCAGAGTAGGTTATCCCGACGTCCTGCTGGCGACGGGCATGTACTCCGACAAGATCTTTCTCTACGAAAATGGCGCCAAGAATCCAACGGACCCGCCTCTTCTGCTGGACAGTGGTCCCGCAGTAAGGTCTGACAAGCCCCAGGCATCAGCACCGAGCGACTTCCAAACCGATCTGCCCGCACCAGCTCTCCGATTGCACAATGGCGAAGACGCGAGCATGAGAGCGATCTCTCCGCAAGTATCCTCCATCCAGGCCGTGCATTGGGGGGGCACCGCAAAGCGTGAACTCCTGGTTGCCACCAACGAGGGGTATCTGGCGCGTTTCAGGAATCTCGCTACGGGATCGGGAAAACCAGCCCTCGCCGCGGCGGAAGTGATCCGTAGCAGGAATCCGGCGATGTTTGTCGGTGCTTTCGCCGTCCCCGCCTGTGCCGACTGGAATGGCGACGGCAAACCTGAGCTGATCGTCGGTAGCGAGTGGGGCGAGTTGCACTATTTCGAAAACACTGGGACGGCCGAACATCCCATCTTTGCCGCTGGCGAGAAAATCCGTGCTGGTGGCGAAGTCATCAGATACCCAGGCTGTTTCAAACAGATCCTCGAGAACGAGAATGGCTATAGCTCACCCGTAGCCATCGATCTGGATCAGGACGGTTTGATCGATCTCGTTGTATCCGAGAGCAGGGGGTATCTCAACTACTATCGGAATATCGGGACACCATCAGAAGCGATCTTCGACCAAGGCCAGAGGCTGTATCTCGATGGGGATGTGCTGCACAACCCCTGGCGCGTCATGCCTGCACTTTTTCAACTCGAAGGTGAGGACTTCACCCGAATGATTTCCAAGGAGGCAGACGGCACGTTCTACCTCTATACCAACGGCAAGGCGGATCTACTCACGTTCAGCAAGCAGGGGCCACTGCTGATGGAGAGTGGGCAACATGTGACGGACAACGGCTATGGCCGAACGAGGATGGCCACGGTGGATTGGCATGGAGATGGTCGCCACGACCTCATCCTGGGAACACACGGACACCGACTGGTCGTCGAGGGGGATCGTTACCATCTGGAAACGGTCGGTGGCGGTGGTGAAGGCGCAGGATTGATTCGTTTCGAAAATATCGGCACCAATTCCGTGCCACTCTACAAGCTTCCCCAAGAGGTGAAGGTCGGTGGTGAGGTTTTGAGACGAGGCATGGGGCACGCCGTCAATCCGAGTTTCACGAATTGGTTTGGCGACGTGGGCAACGATTTGGTGCTGGGAACGGAGGACGGACGCGTCTACCTGTATCGACGGCAACTGCTGTCCTGAACTGTCCCTTAGAACGTCGACTCCGGTGTTGTGATCGGGCACCAGCGCGCTGGCATCAGATGTTTGATCAGCGTGTCTTTGGCCAGGGGCGTGTCGATTCGCTGCAGGGCGTGCAGCGCGTCGCCGCGGATATATCGATTGTCATCGTCGAGGACACCCTCCAGCGCCGCGACTGCTTCCGCTGCATGCGGACCCAGTCGGCATAGCGCGAAGACGGCGGCAGTGCGCACGCCCGCATGCTCGTCGCCAACAGCGTCGATCAATGCGGGTACGACCTCCGGGCTCGATTGACCAATGATTCCCAGTGCTTCCGCCGCCGCCTTGCGCACGTCCTCATGCGGATCGCGGCTGGCTGTGATCAGAGCGGGCAGTGCGTCCGTCGCAGCCACGGCAATGTCACCGAGGGTGGTAGCAGCATCCGTGCGAGTATCGGCCTGGTCGTGACCGAGGGTATCAATCAATGCATCGACGGCGGGTGCTCCGATGGCACTCAGGGCATAGGCGGCGTTACGTCGCGTCATCTCGGCCTCCGCCGTCAACGTCTCGACAAGTCCTGGCACCACCTCAGCGCCATACCCGGCCAGATCATAGGCGGCGGCTATGGCCTCGCGTTCGTCATCGCCGGCGAGGGTGGTCAGCAATTCGGCGGCTGACGTATCCGGCTTTGGCAACGTGCGAGAGTTGTCACCGCGAATCCAATTCCACACGTGGGCATACATCTTCTGTAGCCTTGCATCGTCGCCAACCATGGCGGGTTCCGCACCGGGCCATTCGGGCTGTGAATTGTCCCATGCCGGCGACGCCGGTTCCGACATCCGGGCGAAAAGAAATTTCACCATATATCGAGGTTGATCGGTCGTGTTGGGCATCGCCCGATGCCACAGATCGTAGTTGGTGATCGTCACTGTGCCAGCAGGTGTTACGAGCGGTACTTCCCCGTCGATGCGGGCCCCCTCGGGTGTGTTGAAGTAGTGGCTGCCAGGGACGATCCCGGAGGGACCGCGCTCCAGGGGTGTGTCCTGCGGATAATAGAACGCCAGCAGGTAGCGCGTGCGGTGCGACCAACGTTTGCCGCCATCCTGGTGCATGTTCTGACCCTTACTATGGGCCTTGTTGTGATGCGGGTGACGGTGCGGCTGCAGGTAGTAGTCCTCGCCTACGACACTCTTGAGCGCACCGACAATGGTCGGATGATCGAAGATCTGGCGCACGAGGGGGATACGTGGCAACAGGTTGTTGCCCGGATTGCCCTCCTTGGCAAAAACCTCCTCATGTCTTGCGAAGACCTCGTCGTGGAACTCACCTGGCAGATCTGGCGTGATCGTCACAGAGCCGTGGGCGATGAACTGCGCCATCTGCGCATCGTTGAGACGGAAGGCTGGGTCGGTCATCTGCCCGCCGCCTGAATGCTCTCGATCTTGCCGGACCACACTTTGGGTCCTTCTTCGTGCACCGAGCGACCCGTTGAATCCACGGCGAGAGTTACGGGCATGTCTTTCACTTCGAACTCGTGGATTGCCTCCATGCCGAGTTCCGGGAAGGCGAGAACTTTCGAACTCGTGATCGCTTTGGCCACCAGATAGGCGGCGCCACCGACGGCGATCATGTACACCGCCTTGTTGTCGCGAATCGCCTCGATCGCGGCGGGACCCCTTTCTGCCTTGCCCACCATACCGAGCAGGCCGGTCTCTTCCAGTAGTTGCCGGGTGAATTTGTCCATCCGTGTCGCCGTCGTTGGACCTGCGGGGCCGATGACCTCGTCACCGACCGGATCGACGGGGCCCACGTAGTAGATCACCCGATTGCGGAAGTCGACGGGCATCTGTTCACCACGCTCCAACAGCTCGATCAGCTTTTTGTGTGCCGCGTCGCGACCGGTTAGCAGCTTACCGGACAGCAGCAGCGTTTCGCCTGACTTCCATGTCTGCACATCTTCCGGTGTGAGCGTGTCGAGATCAACACGTCTGACATCGTCGCCGAGATCAAACTCGATCTCGGGCCATTCGCCCAGATCGGGTGGCTCGAAAGCGGCTGCGCCCGACCCATCGAGGTTGAAGTGCACGTGTCGCGTGGCTGAGCAGTTGGGGATGACAGCGACGGGTTTGTTCGCCGCATGCGTCGGATACTCCTTCACCTTGACGTCGAGAACCGTCGTCATGCCGCCAAGACCCTGCGCGCCGATGCCCAGGGCATTGACCTTGTCGTACAGCTCCAGGCGCATCTCCTCCAAGTGATTCGCGGCACCTCGTTCCTTGAGCTCATGGATGTCGACGGCATCCATCATCGACTGCTTGGCGAGCAACATGGCTTTCTCGGGCGTGCCGCCAATGCCAACGCCCAGTACACCGGGAGGACACCAGCCGGCTCCCATGCCCGGCACCACATCGAGAATCCAGTCGACGACTGAGTCAGAGGGATTCAGCATGGCGAATTTCGCCTTCGCTTCGCTGCCACCCCCCTTGGCGGCGACCTCGAAGTTCACTTCGTCCCCCGGCACGACGCTGTAGTGGATGACGGCGGGTGTATTGTCTTTCGTATTGGCCCGTGTGCCATCCGGGTCAGCCAGCACAGAGGCGCGCAGTACATTGTCCTCAAACTGGTAGCCCCGTCGCACGCCTTCGTTGATCATGTCTTCGAGGCTCATCGACCCTTCCCAGCGGACATCCATGCCAACTTCCGCGAAGACGATGACGATCCCTGTGTCTTGGCAGATCGGTCGTTTGCCGATGGCGCACATGCGCGAGTTCACCAGCACCTGTGTGAGTGCCGCTTTGGCCGCCGGAGATTCTTCACGTTCATAGGCGGCACGCATGGCACGGATAAAGTCGACGGGATGGTAATAGGAGATGAATTGTAGTGCGTCCGCGACGCTTTGGATGACGTCTTCCTGCTTGATCACAGCCATGGGACTCTCGCTCTTTCTGGGACGTCTACCCACGGTTGGGAAGACGATGACTATCGAGTTTGGTGAATCCGGCGCTTTGGAGCAAGGAACCCGATATTTGCTGCATGGAAAAAACTTCAAAGAGTCCTGCGACCTTTTTCGACCTTGCTGCCTCTTGATAGGTATGAGGAGGCCCTCAGCTTGTTGAATGGATCCGACCAACGCTCTCCAGCCGAATTCTGGAGGCAGCTCGAACCGCTATACCCGCGAGTCCGCGCCTTTGCGCGGCATCAGATGCCCGGGCAGTGGGAAGATCTGCTACAGGAGGGGGTGACGAAAGCATTGGAAGGCTACGGAAGCCTGCGCGATGTGGATCGCTTTCGTCCCTGGCTCTTTCGTGTGATCAGCCGTGAGGCAACACGGATGAGACGCAGAGATTTCTGGAAGCGTTTTCAGCCGCTCTCGATCCTGCTGCCTGGGGATGGAGAGGACGATCATGCGGATGTCATCCCCGATCCAGCGGATCCTGCCAGCGAAAATGGTCAGACTGATCAGTTGATGCGCATACAGTTGGCCGATTCGCTGGCACACTTGAGCTGGGACAAGCGACAAACGGTGCTGCTGTACTACCTCGGTGGGTTCAACCTGGCAGAGATTGCCGAGTTGCGCGGCGAGGGACTCAGCGCCACCAAGTCACGACTGAGCAGAGCACGACGCGAATTGCGCCGTTTGATGCTTGAGGGCCACCCTGACCTGTCGGCCAATCGCCGGCGCAGCGAGATGGAGTCAGATCATGGGGTCGAGGAGTGGCTCGTCATGGAGGAAGAACATGGACAGGAATGACGGACAAACACCTGATCCTCTGAAAGCGTCCTTCGATCGTCTCGCCGCCGCCAGCGATGGTCTCACTTTGAGTGAGCTGAGATCTCGAATCGCAGCCAAACGAATGGAAGAGACGATGGACACCCGAATTACCTGGCGCCGACTCAGGGCAGCCACTGTCGGTGGTATTCTGGCCGTTATCGCTGCCTGCACCGTTCCCGTCAACTACGAACGGGAAACGGGTCTGGACGTGAGTCTCGCTGTCGAAGGGGACGTGCAACCATTGCTGGCCGGTCTAAAGACCGGTCCGTGGAGTGTGGCAAGTCTCGCCATGGGCGCGCAGAGCGGACCTTATCGTGAAATCAGCGCCACCCTTTTCGGCGCTGCGCGCGATGATGCAGAGCGTCTGCGTGATCTGCCCGGTGTTGGTTCCTTGCAGGTGGCGTCCCATTCGGAGTCTGCCTCCGGGACCCTCTACGACATCATGGTGGATCGTTTCTTCCGCGTCGAAATTTCCATCGCAGGTAAGACGGAAGAGGAGATCAACCAGGCTGTCGCCGACGCCCTCACGGCGCAGGGGTTCGAGGGTGGTGTCAGTCTCTCGCGTGGGCAGAATGGCGAGATTCACCTCATGACGGATGGCATCGATTCCCAAGGTGAGGGGATCACGCAGGTGCAGATCATGCTGTCCGATGCCGACACGGAGACTGAGGGAGAACTCATCCACGAGATGCATGGATCGATGCCCCGACTCGACCTGGGCGATCTCGACGGACTCACGGCAGATCAGATCAAGGCACGTGTGCAGCAGCAGCTTGCCGACAATGGCATCGACACCGAATCAGTGCATGTGCATGTCGGTGGTGATGATGAGACAGGTAGCGAAGCTGGTGCGGCGATAGAGAAGAGGATCGAATTGCGCGTCGTCGTTGACGAAGAGGCCGTCGGCGACGGGGAGTAAGTTCACGTAGCGGGAAGTCTCTGACTGATCGAGCTCCGGTACCCCTTGGGGGGTGCCGGAGCTCTTCGTGTTTCGGTGGCCAAGGTCCGATTGACTATTATTGCGCTTGCACTTTGCCACACGGTCACAATCAAGTCAGAGATCCCTTCCGCATGAGCACATCAAATCTTCGTCGCATTGGCCTGCCGCAGGTCTTGCTGATGGTTGCCATCAGTGTCACGCCGGCCCAGTCACGAACACCCGCCGAAATCGAGCGGACCTTCGTCGGCGCCGCGGCGTGGCAAGTGGATGAGGAACTGGGCAGGACATGGCAACAGATCACGGGCAGATTCATTTTTCAATCCAGCTGCCTGTCGTGCCACCAACCAGCGTCTTTCACGAAGGCACAATGGCAAGAGGGGTTGGTGGACTTCCCTGCCGAGGACCATGAACCCCTGTCGAGGGAATTCAGAGATCTCACCGCTGCCTTCGCCTATGGTCGAATGGTGCCTGACAATGCTTCGAGACTCCAGGCTGTTGGTGCCTTTCTTGCGGCGTCTGCACCGGCTGACACGGCTGGCATCAGCGACAAAGCCGTGGATCTGTTGCCGCAGGTGGGCCAGAAGGCGCCCGATTTTCACATTGCCGACACAGATGGCGTCGAGCACAGCCTTTCCGGTTATGTGCGCGATCAAAGAGCGCTCATTCTCGTGTTCTCAAGAGCCCATTGGTGAGGACCGTGTAGCCGGCAGCTCGTGCAGCTGCGAGACTATGTTGATGACTTCCGCGCCGCAGGCGCCGAGATGTTGGCCCTGCACTGTGAGGGATCCGTGGAAGGGACCGAGAAGTTCGCACGCCGGCGCCATCTCGGTTTTCCCCTGGGCAACGACGATGAGCTCAATGTCGTATCCCACTACAGTGTGACCAGTACCTACCTCATTGGACCTGATGGTGTGATCAGGGCGCGATGGCTGGACCGGGTTCACGATCGGGTCAGCGGCGCCTCGATTCTGGCTGCCCTTAACGATCTCAACGCAGAGGGACGATGACGACTTCACACCTGTTTTCTCCCATCCACGTTGGTTCTATCGAGGTGAAGAATCGCGTCGTTCTGGCCCCCGTCGATGTCGGCTTACACGGGCCGAATGGGGAGGTGACCGAGCGCTACATCGACTTTCTGCTGGATCGTGCCCATGGCGAAACGGGTCTGCTGATCACCGAGTTCACCTCGGTGTGGCCGGAGAAACGTGTCATCACGACCTCCGTCTGGGACGATCGATTTATTCCCGGCCTCTCTCGTATGGCCGATGCTGTCCACGAGGTGGGCACGCCCATCTTTCTGCAAATCGCTGCCCTGGGCGGGAAATCCTATGTCGAGCCCTTCGCGCCGTCTGCCGTGGACAGCGAACTCTATGAGCAAGTGCCACGTGAGATGAGCGTCGAAGACATTGAGCGTTTGGTCGAGTGTTTCGTGCTTGGCGCGCAGCGTGCACAGAAGGCGGGATTCGACGGTGTCGAATATCACTGTGCTCACTCCTATCTGGCGGGCCAATTCATTTCTCCGCACACCAACCGTCGCGATGACGCCTATGGTGGCGATTTTGAACGGCGCATGAAGTTTGGTGCTGACGTTGTGCGCGGGATTCGACAGCTCTGTGGTGATGATTTTCCAATCGGTCTCAAGTTCAGCGCTCACGAGCATTTGCACGGCGGTGTCAACGATCGCTATGACGAAGGGGAGCCTGACAATCTCCATTTGCGCGTCGCTGAATTCATGGAGGCACAAGGCGTTGCCTACCTACATGTGGCGACGACGTCATCGACGCTGATGCGGGTGAAAGGTTTCGTGGAATGCACACATCCTTCTGTGCCGCCCATGTATGTCAAACCGAATACCCTCGTCGATCTGGCCTCCGAGGTGAAGGCGAATGGTGCGCGCATCCCGGTGATCGCCACGGGAGGCATCACGGACCCGAAGGATGCAGAGCAGATCATTGCCCAGGGTCAGGCGGACATGGTCGCTTTGGGGCGTCCCTTGATCGCAGATGGGCACTGGGCGCGCAAGGCGCGGTTGGGTGAGAATATCGTCCCCTGCATCCGCTGCAATTTCTGTCATTCCTTCGTCGTGATGGATCGCGGCGGGATTCAGTGTACGACCAATCCCGTGGTCGGGAGGGAGCAGACAGTCTCTTTCGAACGCACATCTGCTCCAAGGAAGGTTGTCGTCATCGGTGCGGGGCCTGCCGGTCTCGAGGCGGCCTTGCGGGCCCGGCAAATGGGGCACGAGGTGGTCGTCTTCGAAAGACGAGACGTCATTGGCGGTGAGATGATCTCGGCATCGATTCCCAGCTTCAAGTGGGATATCAAACGACTGCTGACATACTACCGGATCGAAGCGGAGAAGGCAGCACTGGACATTCGACTTGGTGTCGATGTCTCCCTGAGTGTGCTCGAGGCTGAACGGCCCGATACGGTGATCCTGGCGACGGGATCAGAAGCGGTACTTCCCGAGGTGCCGGGCATAGACGGTGACCGTGTCCTGACGGCTATCGATGCCCTCGTCGACTGGAACGATCTCGACATCGGCGAGCGTGTCATGGTGTTGGGAGCAGGACTCGTGGGTTATGAAATGGCGTGGCACGCCGCTGAACAGGGACGCCAGGTCACCATGGTTTCGCGGCGAGCCGACGAAGATGTCGCCAATCTGGAAGAACACGGCACCAATCTGGCCTTACTCATCAAAGGAACCCGCGATGCCGGTGTGCGCGTCGTCGCCGACCGGCAACTCAAACGTGTGGATGACAAGACGGTGACCCTCGTGGACGGTGACGGGGCGCCGGAGATCCACGAGATGGACCATCTGATTGTCAGCCATGGCTACACCCCGCGTCAGGAACTTGCCCGGCATATTGAAGAATCCAACCTGGAATGCGATGTGCTCATGGCGGGGGATTGTGTCGAGGTTCGCAACTTCTTTGATGCCATCAATGAGGCCGCACATCTGGTACGCACGCAACTCAACGAGGTGCAATAGATGTCCCAAGTCCAGCCACACATCATCTTGATCATGACAGATCAGCAGCGAGCCGACACCATTGGTGCCTGGGGCAATGATCACATGATTACACCGAACATGGATCGCCTCGCCCGGGAAGGGACCTCCTTCCGACAGGCATACTGCCCCGGGGCTACCTGTGTTGCATCGCGCGCGGCGATCTTTACGGGTATGTATCCGCACACGACGGGGGTCTACAGTTTCGACCACTGGGGCAACCATCGCAATTGGATACAGGACCTGGCAGATGGCGGCTACTTCTGTGCCAACATCGGCAAGATGCATTTCATGCCACGTGATATCCCTGGCGGTTTCCACGAACGGGTGATCGTTGAGAATCCGACGAACACGACCCACGATGGCGGCAACGCCGATGATGACTGGGGACGATTCTTGAGTCTGAATGGGCAGACACGTCCGAATCATCGCCAGGACACCGACCCCGACTGGATGACGAAGTATCAGGGTGTTCCCTGGCACTTGGAGGAGAGATACCACAGCGACGTATTCATCGGAGATTCAGCGGTTTCGTGGATTCGAGATCACAAAGGCAGCAAACCCGTCTTTCTACAGGTCGGACTCACGGGTCCACATGAGCCCTGGGATCCGCTGCAGCGACATCTGGATCTATACGATGGCGTCGAGTTGCCGAAGCGTGCTGTCAGAGAGGGTGAACTCGCCGAAAAACCTCCACAGCATCAGGCTCACCTTGAAGCCTTCGCCGAGGCCCGTGGCGAAGCCAAAATCGATCTGCGTGGCGCGACGGACGATGATATCGATATGATGCGCCGACATTACTACGCGAAGATCACGACGGTAGATGAAATGGTCGGCAATGTGATGACGGCGCTGGAGCAGAAGGGATGGTTGGACAACAGTCTGATTATTTTCTGCTCAGATCACGGAGAGATGCTTGGCGATCACGGTCTGGCCTACAAATGGCTGATGTATGACTCCATCACTCATATCCCTCTGATCATTCGGCATCCCAATTCTGTGGAACAACCCGACACGTCAGATGATCTCGTTTCTCTGATGGATCTTGGCCCCACCATTTTGCAGGCAGCGGGCATTGAGACGCCCACGTATCTGGAGGGGCGATCGCTTCTCCCCTATCTGGACACACAAGAGATCGTGCCTCGTGAATTCGTTGTATGCGAGGACAACTACCAGATCATGATGCGCACAGCGACGCACAAGCTTGTCTACTATCCCGGCCAAGAGGAAGGGGAGTTCTACGATCTGCAGGTAGACGCTGACGAATTGTGGAATCGCTGGGATGACGCGGCCTTTGCAGAGGCGAAGAATCAGCTGCTGCTGAGGATGTTGGAGTGGATGGTCACGAGCAACTACTACAACGCAGGCTACAAGCGCACACGAACCAAGCAATACGAAATGCGCTGGCCGACGCCGGAGATCAGGCGGTTGCATGGCCCGAATTCGTCGTCTCCGAAGAGCGTCGATTACTTGTAGCGCAAGACGGCTGTCGCCTCGATTCCTTCAACCTGTCTCTTCAATTGGTCCCAACACATGACGCTACACCTCGCCTATAGCAGTTTGCCCTGGAAGGGGCAGAATCTCGAACACAATCTGGGCAAACTTGCCGAGAATGGCTGGGAAGGTTGGGAGACGCGCGAGTCCCTCGACGATCTGGGGACACCGACCCGTCTGTTACGTGTGTGTGCGGACGCCGGAGTCGAGATCGCTGCCGTGTCCGGGCCCAATGTCAGCGTCGGAGGCGACGCCGCAGCGGCGCAGGAGCGTTGCAAGCGTCGTATTGAATTTGCCGCTGACTGCGGTGTCGGTCTGTTCATGACCAAGGGACCTGCTCACGGTCCCACTTCACCCAGCACCGACGCCGACCTCGATCAGGTCGCAGCGATCTATGAAGATCTCGCCGCGCATGGTGATCGAATCGGTGTGCGTGTCGCCTGGCATCCACACGTAAATCATTTCGTCGACAGCGAGCAGGAGTGGAAACGTTTCCTGAACAGACTCCAACTGTGCGGTCTCTGCCTGGATATGGCTCACGTCGTGCTTTGGGGATTCGAACCGGCGCAGGCAGCACGCGACCATGCTGGGCAGATCGCCTACGCTCACCTGCACGACGATCTGACGCGCCAGAACACGGCGGGAGACCTCGGCGATGGACCCATGTGTGATTATGGTTTGTTCCTGCGAACCCTGGAGGAGGTAGGTTTCGACGGCTGGGTGGTTGCCGTGTCCGGTGGAACCCGAGATTCGGTGGAGAGTATGAAGATCAACCGTGCCTATCTGCGCAGTGTCGGCTACTAGTGGGAGAGCTATGAAAATCCTCATTACCGGGGCGCGGGGGACGATCGGCCGGCGACTGGTACCCCGTCTGGAGTCTGAGCACGAGCTTATCCTTACATCCCGTTCCGCCGTCGACGGTGACGATCGCTGGCGACAGGTGGATGTAACCCAGTTGGATCAGGTGGAAGCCGCTGCCGAGGGCATGGATGCGATCATTCATCTGGCCATCGCAACGGGACACGAGGGCGACTATGAGGACGATCGCTTCAATGACGAGCGCTGGGACATCAATGCGAAGGGCACGTACAATGTCTTTGAGGCAGCAGCGAGGGCCGGCGTAAGGCGTGTCGTTTACACGAGTAGTCTGACCGTGGTCTGGGGGTATCCAGCGCCTGAGTGGGTTCCTGCAGACGCTCCAGGAAAACCGGTGGAGACGTATGGGCTGACGAAGTACGTCGGCGAGCAGATCGCTCGAACCTATGCCCGACTGCACCACATGGAAGTCCTCTGCCTGCGTATTCCGGCTCCCATTGATGTCGACGATCCCGCTACTGCCGGAGGTTCCATCCTGCCGCAGTGGATGGCCTTTTCGGATCTGGTCGAGGCCTTCTCCCTCTCCGTGACTGCACCGGTGTCCGGATGTGAGGTCGTTACGCTTGTGGGAGAGAGTTCGCAGAGACGGTGGGATCTAAGCAAGGCTGAAAAGCTGCTTGGCTACAAAGGGCAGGTATGGCTGGAGAAACTCGGCTACGATCTACGCGAAGAACCCGCAGACTACTCGCGCCCAGGCAGCGTGCACGGCGACGACTTTTGAGTATCTGGGAGCGACTCGGCGCGCCTGGGCCCGCGCAGATTCATGTTACGGCGATTCGAGATTCCTCAAGGTCGACGACGACTCAAGGTCGATATGGAGATGTCCGCATAGCGCGCACTACGAGTGAACATATGACGGAAGCCGATTCGACCTTCGACGATCGGGTCGAACCGGGACGTGTCCCAGGAAAAGGTCATTGTCTTCTCGCCATCTGAAATCCGCATGTGGACTTCGCTGTGACGTTTGATCACGGTGAAATGGTGCTTCACCCCGGGTCTGAATAATCCCGTGTCAAAGTAGTCCGGTCGGACGGCGAGCTCGCTGAACGAACGGTCAGCCGATGTCGGGTAGCGTCTCATTCTGACATAGTCGTCGTGTGCGCTGTCAGGATCGAAGGCGGCGAAGCTGATATGCAGCAAATTCATGTGGTTGAAGTAGGACTTCATATAGGGGATCTCACGCTGTTGGGACCAAGCGTCGATGTCCTTGTCGTAGGGTGCGACCCCCGTGCCGGTTGCCTGGATGTAGAGAATGTTTACCCAGCGCTGAATCGTATCCAACCGCCAGTAGTCAAATTCGATCTTCACATCACCGGCAAAGGAATCCTTCGTCCACAGAACACAGTGCGAAGCATGATCGCGCGGGATGGGGCCTGCCGTGAGAATCATGCCGTCCGGTGTATTTGTGACTGCTGCCCGCGTGCCATCGAGGAACCACCGATCCTGCCAGTCCTTCGTGCCGGCGTCGTGCATGGCGACATCCCACTCGAGTGCAAGCAATTGCTGAAGGCGTTCGTTATCGCCATGGATGAGCGCCTCTGAGCGTGCCGTATCGTCTGCCAGGGCAGTTCCCATGCACAACAAGAACATGAGCAGGATACGACGCAGGGGCGTCATCACTGGCATAGCGGTCCTTGCGCGAGGTGCTGGCAGAGGGAGGCTCAAACGCAGCCTGGAATCGAACGTCCGCGAACCAACAGGGCGTCATTGTCATCGTCGCCAACATAACGACAGTGAGCGCTCACATAGTGGGTAGCATAACCCCAGCGTCTCTTGTCGGTGAGATTCGGGCGGCTGCTGTGTAAGATGTGGCCATGATGGAAGCTGCAGTCCCCAGGACTCAATTCGACGGGACGTTCCGTGCTCAAGTCGTCGGCGACGGCCTGCTCCTCCACTTCCTGCCACTTCTCTTTGTCGATCCAGCCGTGTTTGTGTGTTCCCGGTAGCATCCACAGGCAACCATTCTCGATCGTCGCCGCATCGAGGGCGGCCCAGCAGGTGACCATGCGATCTGCAGGTTCGACGTGGAACCCAAGTGGTTGATCCTGGTGGTAGGCTTGGCGCGAACCGATCCGTGGTGGTTTCATGAACAGCTGGTCCTGATAGAGCTTAAGGTCCGGGCCAAGCAGTGCCTCAACGCAATCCAGAATGGCGGGCGTCGTGGCATGGTCGCGAAATACGTCGTCCACGAAGGCTACATGACTCATCTTGCGTAGCGAATTCGCGCCTTCATCCGCACTCTGTTCGCCACTGGCTACTACGGGCTCCAACTGCAGGCGTGATGGCGGCACGTGCGATTCCTCACCGCGTGCGATCGATTCAGCACGTTGCTTGATCGCCTCCACGCGCGATGCGTCAAGTAGACCTCGTACAATGAGGAAACCGTCCTGCGAAAACTGCGCCACCTGATCTGCGTTCAGCATCGTTCGTTCTCTCACCGTTCATGCACCGAACGGGTTGGCTCCTGATTTGGTCAGGTTGTCCAACAGACTTGAGTATTTCATCACTTCTGCCAGACGTGCTTTCCAGCGTGCACCATAGAAATTGGCAAATTCCTCGAAGAAGGCTCGCGCCTCAGGCGTCACGCCATCGAGGTAGGTCGGCAGCAGGAACCAGGGCTGATCACTGTACTGATCGAGGCCGCGCTGGCGCAGTGTGAACTCCGCAGCGGCTCGCTTCTTCACGGAGAGCATCAACGTTCGTCGTGGTGTGTCTCTGTGATAGCGACCGCGATGAATGCACACTTGCGTGAACAATACGGCATCACCGGGCTCGAGGGCGAGACGCACAGCACCGGGCATGTCGTTAGAGCGATTGTGGATCCCGTCGTCGGCGACGCAGATCGCATGTTCTTCTTCTGTGTAGTCGCGCAGATGCGACCCCGGCACCAACTGCAGATCGTCCGTAGGCACCAGGGCGATCTGCATCTGCAGTCCTGCACCCGTCTCCTGGATCTTCGCAACTCCTGCTTCATCGCCAATCTTGTCTTTGTGCCAGAAGCCGTCCTGGCTCTCTCCTGTTGGATTGAAGTAGAGGCTGATCAGGGCGAGCAGGAATTCCTCGCCAAGGGCTGCGCTTACGGACTCAAGAACCTGTGGAGATCCGATGGCGTTGAGCAGAAAACTCAGATCCTGCGGGTAGCCCACGTGGTATCCAGGATCATTCAGATGCCGCATATAGTTGGCCTGCGGGCCCACAGGGGGGTTATCACTGCGCGGTGCTTGGCGCCATTGGGCAAGTACTCGTTCGCAAATCTCATTCAGGCGTTGAATGTCGGCCGCGTCGAAAAGCCCACGAACCACGGCATAGCTCTGGTCCTTGAGATCTAGGGGTGTCGGATCTAGCGCAACGGTCATATACCCTCGAAGTCATTTCTGTGTGATCGGGCTACCGGATGTTGTTGTCTCACAGGTCCTGCAGTCTGAGAGGTTCGGCCGGAATATTGTCCAGATATCGTTGCACATATTCGCGGGCAATCGGCGGCATGCGATCGAGGTGTCCCACGCTCAGCAGTGCGTCCCGCTGATTGATCTCGTGCGTCATGACAGGGCAATCGGCGCGCCAGAATGCACAGTGCATTGACCAGCGATTCACCCCTGCAGGATTCCATCCACGGTGCCACAGATTGGCATCGTAGTAGACGATGTCACCAGGTTCAAGTTCAACAACAAGCGCGTCCGGCATATCCGCTTCTTCACCCGCGGCGGCAGCTTCAATTTCCTGGACCGTCGAAGCACGCAGATGGCTCGCGGGCACGATATGGAGGAAACGGTCGCCCGGCAGCAGGGGGGCATTGAACTGGACATACTTGCCGTGGTGACGGTGATAGAATGTCTCTTCGTCGTCGTCGCCCGGTCTACCAAGGTCACGATGCCAGGCTTGCTGGTATGGCTGCCCCCCGCCACTGGCGAGCATGCCAAACAGACTGTGCCGTGGTGCCGCGTCGAGCAAGGCCCGCAGATGCGTATCGAGGTCGTCGTTGAGCCACGCAGCGTACGCTGCGTCGTATTTCTCTGGTGCAAATAGCTGGCCTGTGCGCTGCAAGAGGCGTTGTTCCCGATCGATCCAGCCTATTTCCACCTCTCCCGCAAGGGCGCGATCCATCAGACGTTCCATTGCATCACGCAGTGATGTCATACGAGCCGCCGTGAAAACCTGGCGCCGGATGAGGTAGCCTTGATCATGATAATGCTGCAAGTCGGCGTCGGAGATCGTCATCTACTTGTCATCTTCTTGAATCGTCTGCAAGGATGGTCGATACGCACGAGAGAATGGCCGCCAAAAGATAGGTGATGAGACGTGCCTCGCTCCAGGTTGCCTCAATTCGATGATGGGCCTAGCCTCACTGGCTGGCGACGCAGCCTGCTGCGTCAGAAATGCCCCGAGCAGAAATCTGACGAACCAATGAATATCATCCTGTTTCACGACGACGAGACATCAAAACCCCTGTCACGGCAGGATCCTCGCGCCCGTCACATTCTTGACGTGCTGCAGCGTTGTCCTGGAGACCGCTTTGATGTAGGGCTCATCGATGGTCCTGTCGGCAAGGCCTTGGTAGAAGCAGTGGATGATGAAGTGATGGTCCTGAGTTTCACCTGGAGCACCCTCCTGCCCGCCGTCGAACCTGTGACGCTGATCGTCGGTCTCTGTCGACCTCAAAGTTGCCGTCGCGTCTTGCGCGAGGCCGCGACGCTGGGTGTGTCACGCATGCTCTTCCCACGCACCGAGCGCGGCGAACCGACCTACGCCGACAGCAGTCTGTGGACCACATCAGAGTATCAGCGCCAGGTCCACACTGGAGTCGAACAAGCTTTCGCGACCCGGATCCCACCGGTAGAAGTAGGAATGGAATTGTCCGACGCTCTTGTCAGCGCGGGGGGCGACGTACGTATTGCTCTCGACAACTACGAGGGGACAACCGAGCTCAGCAATGCATTGCCAGATTCGACGACTACTGTGACCCTTGCCGTTGGTTCGGAGCGAGGGTGGACGTCAACTGAGCGTGACCAGCTGACTGCTGCCGGTTACAAGTTGGCAGGCATGGGGGCTCGGGTACTGCGAACCGAGACGGCAGTCATTGCCGCCCTGGCAGTGGTCAAGGCCCGGATAGGTGCCTGGGCTTCGGCTTCCACGCAGGACACAAGAGAAGTGTAGAACGATGCCCGTGCGATTCACCGGCAGAGACGTGATGCCACCATACGAGAATTCCAGTAATTTCAGCGTGTACCACCTGACCCGAATCAAAGAGAGCTTCACCACCAATGCCTGATGAAGAGAAGATGGACGTCCCCTTTCCCGCCCTGACGTCGGCGCAGCGCCTGCATCTCGATATCTATGGTTATGTCGTCATACCGGAGACGCTGACGTCAGATGAGTGCGGTATTCTCATTGACGCTCTGCAGGAACTGAAGCGAGACCTGATCGCCGCGGGCAGGCCGTCTTCCAAGAGTGAAGATCTCTCCCTCAAAGTCCGAGGCGCAGGTCTGGCTGGTACGAAGCCATCCCATCACGACTTCATGCGGGATATTGAGCAGGCGGACCCTTCCTTTGCAGCCTACATCACGCACCCGAGAATGATCGGGCTGGCAGCGGAACTGATCGGTGGTGAAGTGCGCATGGTGGAGTCCAATGCTCACATCAACACACGCTCGCCAGATTGGGACACGCAGGACGCCGAGGCCTTTCGTTATTCCTTTCATCGTGGCATTGATGTGCCTTATGGCAGCTACACACGCCACGGACTCTATCACTGCAACTTCGTGAAAACCCTTACGAATCTGACCGAATTGAGGCCAGACGATGGCGGTACCGTCGTCATCGCCGGTAGCCACAAGATGGATCTGCCACCGGAGCAGCTCATAGAGTGTGCCTACCAGGATCGGTCACTCATACACCAGGTTGTCGCCCCCGCAGGTTCGACGCTGCTGTTCGTGGAACCACTGATTCATGCGACAGGGCGTCTGACGAGTGAACGTGAGCGTGTGATCATTATTACCGGCTACGGACCGGCACAACTGCCGTACTGGGGAGACGGGGTATTGACCGATGAGTTTAGGGCGCAGATCCCTGCGAACCAGCATCTGCTATTCCACGGTCGCCAGAACTGGAATCGGCGCGTGCACGAGCGGACCGACCTCATGTCAGCCGTTGATCCGCGTCCCTTTGAGCTGGGTGTCTGGAACGAGAGAGACAGCCAATGACCGTGCCCCCAGACCATGAGCCAAAGACTATGAGTCTACGCGAAGAATACGATGAACAGGGCTACTGCATCGCCCGCGGTGCCATCGACACCGGCTTGGCTGCGGAGATGGTGAATCATGTGCATTGGCTACTGGAGCGTCACCCTGACATCAGACCCGAGCGTTTGGGGCATTCTCTACTGGTCGACGACCCATTCATGCATCGATTGGTTCGTGATGAGCGACTTGTTGATGTGGCCGAGACATTTCTCGGTCCCCATGTGGCCTTGTTCGCCGCCCACTACATCGCCAAGGGACCTCACAAGGGACAGGCTGTGCAGTGGCATCAGGATGGGTCCTACTGGCCTTTGGAACCGATGGAGGTGGCGACACTGTGGGTCGCCGGCACTGACTCCGTCATCGACAATGGTTGTATGCGGGTGTTGCCGGGGACGCAGAATGTGCGCTTGCGCAAGCGCAGTGAGATGGTCGAACTCGATCCGGAAAAGTTCGTCCTTGGTGTGGGGATTCACCCGGATGAGATCGATGAGGTTGACGCCGTCGATCTGCAGTTGCACGCGGGGGATGTGTCGATTCACAATCCGACGATTATCCATGGCTCGAATGCGAATGCGTCAGATCGTTGGCGTGTAGGTCTCACACTGCGCTATATCCCCACCACGACGCATGTAACCAACGACAGTCATGCCAGCATTCTCTGCCGCGGTGATGCCACGCCGGGTGTGGACAATCTCTACGCGTCGACACCGACCTGGACCCGGGGTGAACACATGGAATTCGATGGGTCGCGGATGTGGGGCGCTTAGATCAGCTAGTGGACAATGAAAAGGGGAGGTCGGCGCGCTCGTATTTCCCCTCTGCTGCTTCATCACCCATCATGAAGTGTAGCCGGCCGCCCTGCATAATCTGGTCATGATGCAGGTAGAGCTTCGACGAGGGCACGCCATTGAGTTGAATCTGCTGCGTGTAAGGAGCATCGGGGCCATTGCCCTCCGCCTCGATGACAAATGTCTCACCGGCGCCACCGCCTGACCCGGTTCCAGGTCTCACCGTTGCCTTGCCGAACAATGGTGCGCCCAGCACATAGGTTGGATGGCCCGGACACAATGGGTAGAAGCCCAAGGCACTGAAGACATACCACGCGGACATTTCGCCATTATCCTCATCGCCCGCGAAGCCTTCGCCGGGACCCGGTACATACAATTCATCCAGAACACGACGCACCGCGTCTTGCGTCTTCGCTGGGCGACCCATGGCTGAGTAGAGATACAATACGTGATGGACGGGTTGGTTCGAATGGGCGTATTGACCAAAATCAATCGCCGCCATCTCCGTCATTTCATGGATTTCGCGCCCATAGTTGCCAACGCTGAAGGTTGGTGGCAGATCAAGCATCTGATCAAGTTTCGCGATCATCGCCTGGCGGCCTCCCATCACCTGTGCCAACCCCTCCGGATCGTGTGGCACGGCCCAGGTGCACTGCCACGCAGAACCCTCGATGTAGGCACCCCCCCACTCAAACTCCTGGAATTGTGCATCGAAGGAACCGTCACGTCTGCGTCCACGTGCGAAACCTGTTGCAGAATCAAAGGTGTTCTGGTAGTTCAAGGCGCGAGCGTAGAAGCGCTGCGCCTCCTGGTTCTTGCCAAGCCCACTGGCGACCTGGGCCACACAGAAGTCAGTGTAGGCATGATCCATGGTTCTTGAGGCGGCGTGTTCAAATTCATCGGTCGGAACATAACCCAGTGAATCGAAGGCCTCGATGCCGGCACGCCCAAAGGAACCCTCCGCATTGCCCACCTGGGTGGCGTCCTTAACCATGGCAGCATAGGCGGCATCTACATCAAAGTCGCGACATCCCTTCACAAATGCATCAGCTACGACTGCATCCAGGTGCGTGCCGATCATACAGGCGCGATAGCCCGGGCTCGACCACTTCGGAAACCAGCCGCCCTCCTTGGCCGCATTCGTCCATCCTTCGACCATTTCGCTGAGTCGCTGTGGATCCAGGATCGATAGGAGGGGATACACTGTGCGATGCGTGTCCCAGAAACCATTGTCCGCATACAGGACGCCCTGATGAATCTCACCGTCGTAGGGGCTGTAGTGAATCGGATTGCCACTTTGATCGAGTTCGTGCCAGATCCGCGGGAACAACTGCGTGCGATACAGGCATGAATAGAACGTCTGCTTCTGCTCTTCGCTCGCCCCCTCAATCTCGATCCGACCGAGGCGCTCCTCCCATATCGCTTCATTGGCATCGCGTAGTGTCTCGAAGGACTGCCCCGCCACTTCGTGTTCGAGATTGCGCCGCGCCTGGGCGACACTGATGAAGGATGTTGCCAGGCGCAGCGTTGCTCGGCCACCGACCTTCAGATCGATGGCGACGCCGACACGATCCGCCTCACCATCGCCGCTAAACAGCTCACCATCTGTGTACAGGCAAGATGACTCGATAGGTGTATCGATCTCGCCGTACATGTAGCAGGCGAAGCCGTCGGGGACGCCGCCACTGTTTCCACGAGTAAAGCCCTCGATACATTGGCCATCTACACGAAACCACGAGGCTCCATCGATTCCCTGGATCAATAGACGTCGCTCGGTGTCCAAAGGAAATTCGAACTGGAAACAGGCGCACCGTTCAGTTGCCGTCATGGCAAGTCGGGTCTGATAACGTCCGAGGAAGGTCTCAAACAGATGTGGTTGGATGGTGGTATCACTACGACGGAAAACGGAGGACTGGCTGCCTGCGCCGAGTGCCCTTGTGCCGGTCTGCGGCATGATGAGAAAGTGGCCGTAGTCACCGATCCAGGGGCTCGGCTGGTGCGTTGCCCGGATGCCCTGCAGTTGCCGAGCCGTCGACTTGTAGAAGCGCGATCCTTCCTCTGTCTGCGGTGCCCAATGGGTCATGCCAAAAGGGGCAGCGATCCAAGGTGACGTGTTGCCCCTGGAGAAGTCGTGCTCCGAATCAGATCCCTGCTCAGGGTTCGCGTATTCGATCAACTTGCCCGTCACTGCTGGCCTCCCGCATCTCTTGATTCGGGTAGTCCCGCTTCGCGCAGGGCTGCAAGTAGATAGGGTACTCCGAAGAACACGAGACTCACATACATGGGACTCATCGCCAGCGAACCGCGGCGCATGGGGTCGTCACTCTGATCCTGCATTTGCGCGACGGTAGCCAGCACATCCTGGCCGATCTCGAGATAGCGAATGTCTCCGGTCAGTCGCCACGTGTAGGCCAGATGGCGACACAGGATGCCGCCATAATGTTGCTCTCGGGCGAAGTCGGATCCATTGCCAGGATCACCGCCACAGAACCAATCCACACCGCGGCGGTACACATCGGCCACATCCTGACGCCCCGTCAGGCGATGAAATAATTCAATACCGATGAGCAGATAGTGCGTCTGATACCCCTTCTGATCGCCAATGGGCACGACGCGACGGATGGGCCCCTTGCCACCGGCTAGGGCGAGGTGCTCTTCGTCGGTGAAGGCTGGCGCGCCGCCTTCCACCGCGAAAGTGGTACCCTCCGAGGCCATGCCGAAGGGTAGTTGTGCTGGGAGTCGATCCGGTGTCGAAATCTGAAATCTCTTATGCCAGCTGCCATCGTCGTTCTGGCCACGGGCGATCGCCTCGTAGACCTCTTGTGCCCGCTGCATGTAGCGCTGTTCGCCTGTCGCTTCATACACGTAGAGCAGGCCGCGAAGCGTATTGGAAATGCTGCGCAGGCTGAAGCTGTATTTGGCATCCTCCGTCCAGCGGTAGCGCAGGAAAAAGTCACCCGCTTCGCGCAGGACCTCCAACGTGCGTAGATCACCCGTCTGGTAGTAGTGGTCGATCCAATTGTCGAGGAAGGTGTGCGAGGCGCAGGGTTCATCGCTGAAGTGATCGACGCTGTGGCGATAGCAACCACCGACGAAATAGGGCCGGAAGGCGTGCCAGTGGCACGTGTCGACGTCGACGGAATGTCGTGTCATGGCCTCACCCAACTCAAAAAGATCAGCATTGCCCGTGCGCAGATACTGAATCCACACACCGTGGCGCGGATCCCATTCGCTATTGCACCAGCCCCAACGACCATGGTAGCGCCACGTTTGCGCTGCCTCTTCCCAGGCGATGAGACAGTCGCCATAATTAAAGAATCCATACCAATGGCCCAGCTGAATCTGCCGGCTCAGCCAGTCTACGACCCCCTCGAGCAAGCGATCTGCTTCAGGGAAATGCTCACCCGCAGGTTCGAAACCACCGGTCACCTGACAGGCCGCCATCTGCTGTGGGGCAACGTGGACATGGGGTTGGTGTAGCAAGCCACTCAGGGTCTGGCGGGCCGCTTGCTCCTGTCCCGACGCGAAGAGTGTGACAAACAGTTCTGTCGTCTTCGCCGTCCCCGTACCATCCGCGTAAATCCCTTCGCCTTCATGCCAGGCGACATCCTCGGAGTATCTGGCCAGTTGCAGGCGATTGCCTTCAGGATGGTGGTAGGGAAGTACTTCGATGCCGTCGTCACAAGAGACGCGAAGTGCAGCAGGCCCTTGTCTTGCCATGTGTCGCATGGCCACGCCGACACCGCCCTTTTCGGTCTCCGCCAGGAGCCAGCCCTGCGTGTGGTCTCCCTCGCGGACTTGCTGATTCGACTCTGACGTTTCGCGTGTCACGGCAAAGTGTTCGTCGTCGGTGTGTGCCAGCTTCAGCAACTGGCCCGGTGAAAGTGGCATCCTTGTGGCGGGCGCGTCTGCCGACGTGCAATACAGCGTCGAGGTTGCGGCGAGGCGCCAGCGCAGGCCCAACTCCTCAATCTGGGTCTCTCGAGCATTGAGGGTCATCACCGTCGTGTAGAGACAGCGAATGAAGGGCTGGCCTGCATACACATGGATGCGCAGGACAAAGTGCAGCGGACGATATCCGCCGTAGTGATGCATGGGCGCATCCAACTCCAGTGCTCCTCGGCACGTAATAACCGACCGCAGGGCTCCCATCTCCTCTACAGCCACCGACCAGGCATCGGGTGCCAACTGGGCGACGCACTTTCCTCCCGGACCATAGATCTGCCGACGTGTGCCGCCAAAGGACTCGCCCTCACAGATCTTCGCCCAGATTTCAACACCCTTCATGCCGATGGTTTCTGTCGGCACGAAGGATCCCTGTACACGTTGCCCCAGTTGCATCTGCTCAAAAAGGCTGACGCGATCGCGACGAATCTCAAAGCGCAGCTTGCCCGTGCAGACGGTGACGGCCGCATCCGTCTCGTCGATCTCTATCGTATCAGTCTCTATGGCATCAGGCTCTATCGTATCAGCCGCTACTGCGTCAGGAATGGCTGCACTGGGATCATCTACTGGAGGGGCCGTGTCTGCGGTCCCAAGAGTCAGCACGGATGTTTGCCGTGCTTGCATGTCGGTTTGCCAGTCAGCCAGGACCCACTTCACCGAACCATCTGGCCAAAGTGCGAGGGGGCGAAGCTGGGCGGCAAGAAGATCACCGGATGCAGTCGACAGGCGCAGAGCTTCGACATTCTGCACGCTACCTTGTGCGAGGGGGACCCCCTGCGTCATAGGCCAGTGTGACCGCGTGATACCGGCGCTCTCCTGAAGATTCAGGGTGGCAGCGTGGGGACCTGTCGATCTCATGGGGTCAGTGAGTCGCCTGCGACCAAATCATCCAGAAAGAGTCGCGCACGCTCCAACTCGGCCGTCACTTCGCTCGCCGTCGGAAGAATGGGGATTCCTCGCGGTACGGGATGCATGAAGATCTCTGTCCAACCGCGAAAGTCGATGTGACGCAGGGCTTGCAGCAGAACTGCGAAGTCGAGTGATCCGCGGCCGGGCAACTGCAGCAACTCCTGCTCCTTCGGCAATTTGTCATGGCATCCCATGCCATGCTGCCAGGCATAGAACAAAGCCAGATGCTGCCCGAGATCTTCAATTAGCTGTGCAACGGTTGGTGCGTCATCCGGTAGATGATAGGGAGCCAGCGCAATACCCAGATGCGGCGAATTGGTGAACTCTACCAACCACTTCATCGAATCGGGGCTCTCGATGAGCGCATTGCCGTGGTTCTCGATGCCAATAGTGATGCCGTGCTCTGCGGCAGCATCGATATGGGGTTGCAGGGCGCGGGCGAATTCGGCGACTGCCGCCTTCAGTGCCTCGCCTGTGAGACCCTTTGGGCCCTTGCTGCCACAAACGAGAAGAGTGGCTCCAAACTCCTGAGCAAAAGCCATTTCCTGCTGCAATTCAAAGGGACCGAGGTCGAAGCGGGTGCATGCACCCATCCGTACGCCATGTTTCTGCAGCAGTTCGGAAAAAGCGTCATAACCCATCGCCTCGATCTGTTCACGCTGATCGCCGTGAACACGAGGCCAAATGTCGATGACATCGCTATGGGAGCCGCTGACCTGTGGTAGGATCTCGACGAGCGGCAAAGTTCCATAGAGGGAGGAACCGACGATATACTGAAGGCGAAAGGAATCCTGGCTCACGAGTCGGCCGATCTCAAGGAGTGCTACTCAGTGGCCGCTTTTTTCTTTGCTGCCTTTTTCTTGGCGGCCTTCTTTTTTGCAGGCTTCTTTTTGGCGGCCTTTTTCTTCGCGGCCTTCTTCTTCGGCGTTTTCTTGGCCCGTGGGTCCTTGCCCTGGTCTCGCATTTTTTGTTCGCGAATGGCGATAAGCTCTACCGCCTGGTCGAGCGTGATGTCCTCGGGCTCTTTCTCTTTGGGAATCGTGGCATTCACCTCGCCATCCGTCACGTAGTTCCCATAGCGACCGCTCTTGACGCTAATCGGTAGTTCGGACGTGGGGTGGTTGCCGAGTTCGGCAAGGGTTGTCCCTCCCGAGCGGCTGCGCCCACGGGAACTTGGCTGTTTGAGCAGTTCCACAGCCTCCTCGATCGTCACCGTCGCGAGTTTGTCGTGATCGGGCAGAGATCGACTCTCAGTGCCCATTTTGATATAGGGACCGTAGCGTCCATCCTGGGCTGTGATGACTTCGTTTGTCTCAGGATGTTCACCCACTTCACGTGGGAAACTCAGGAGCATGAGCGCTTCTTCAATCGTGACCGACTCGATGGACATCGTCGGCCACAGACTCGCCATCTTTGGTTTGCCACCCGCTTTGACGTTGCCCTTCGGCGTCAACTCTGGATCTCCCAGTTGGACGTAGGGTCCAAAGCGACCGGTCTTCATGTAAACGGGTTTGTCCGTTTGTGGATCGATGCCCAATTCCTTGTCGCCCTGTTCCGCATCATGCAGGAGTTGCACGGCGCGTTCAACCGTTAACTCATCGGGCGCGATTTCGTCTGGTACTGTCGCACGCAGATCCTGTTCGCCAATCTGTATGTATGGGCCATAACGACCGACACGGCAGACGATGTCCTCACCGGCAGGTGTCTTGCCCAGGGGAATCGCCGAAATACTTCGCGGATCGATCTCATCTGCATGGGATCCAATCAGATCCTTGAGCCCTACCTCTGCCAGCCGATCTCCTCCAGTGCTGTTTTGCTCACCGAAGTAGAAATCGTGCAGCCATGGAACCGCATCCGTCTCGCCTCGTGAAATCGTGTCGAGACCGTCTTCCATTCGCGCCGTGAAGCCGTAATCCACCAGATCGGGTAGGTGCTTTTCCAACAGATTCACGACGGCAAAGGCGGTAAATGTCGGCACGAGGGCCGAACCCTTCACTCGTACATACCCGCGGTCCTGAATTGTCTGGATGATGGAGGCGTATGTGGATGGTCGGCCAATACCGCGTTCTTCCATCTCACGAATGAGGCTCGCTTCTGTATAGCGGCCCTTGGGCTGCGTGAAATGCTGTTGCGGCTCGATCTTCTCTGTAGCCACGACCTGGTCCTGTTTCACAGGAGGCAGCACCTTCTCCTGGTCATCGAGTGCTGCCGCCGGATCGTCACTGCCCTCCACGTAGGCGCGGAGAAATCCGGGGAAGGTGATGACCTTCCCAGAGGTGGAGAACACGGCATTGCCACGATCTGGTGTGGGTGCGCTGATGCGCACATTGGTGCGCATGCCATGGGCATCCTTCATCTGCGATGCGACCGTGCGCTTCCAGATCAGGTCATAGAGTTTCAGCTGATCGGCATCGAGTTGACTGCTCACCTGTTTCGGCGTGCGGAATGCCTCGCCTGCGGGGCGGACCGCTTCATGTGCCTCCTGGGCGTTCTTGGAGCGGCTGCGGTAAACCCTTGGCTCATCTGGCAGGTACTGTTGACCATACAACTCGGCCACCTGTGACCGGGCGGCATTCAGCGCCTGCGAAGACAGGGTGGTCGAATCCGTACGCATATAGGTGATGAAGCCATTTTCATAGAGACTCTGCGCCAGTCGCATCGTGCGCTGCGCGGTGAAGCGCAGCTTGCGCCCCGCCTCCTGCTGCATCGTCGAGGTGATGAAGGGTGCGTAGGGCTTGTTCGTGAAGGGCTTCTCCGTCACTTGAGAAACAGTGAACGTTTGCTCGCGTAGAGTCGCAGTCAGCTGTGTCGCATCCTCCGCCTGCAGATGAGCGACGGCGCTCGGGTCTTCGAGCTCACCCGTCGTCTCGACAAAGTGTCTGCCTGTGGCGACTGGAAGATCTCCTAACTCGATCAGACCCGCCGTGAGCTTGCCCTCGTCGGTCTTGAATTCGGCTTCGAGGTCCCAGTACTCAGATTGATGGAAGCGCATACGAATGCGTTCGCGCTCGACGACGAGGCGCGTCGCAACCGACTGCACGCGACCTGCTGAGAGTTTTGGCTTGACCTTGCGCCACAAGACGGGTGAGATCTCGTAACCATAAAGTCGGTCTAGAATTCGTCGCGACTCCTGGGCACTGACAAGTCGCTGGTCGATGTCACGCGTCGATTCGATGGCTGCTTCAATGGCAGGGCGAGTAATCTCGTCAAAGACCATGCGGCGGACGGGGACTTTTGGCTTGAGTACCTCCGTCAGATGCCAGGCAATGGCTTCTCCCTCACGATCTTCGTCGCAGGCGAGAAAGAGGGCATCCGCATTTTTCAGCAATTTCCGCAACTTCGTGACCTGCGGCTGTTTGCTGGCCGGGATGACATACAACGGCGCAAAGTCCTCATCAACGTTCACACCCAACCGTGCCCAGGGCTCACTGCTGACGGCGGATGGGATCTCTCGAGCGCTGGATGGAAGATCGCGAATGTGTCCTACGGAGGACTCTACGACGAAGCCGTCTCCAAGGTACCCTTCAATCGTACGAGCCTTGGCTGGTGACTCCACGATCACCAGCGCGTAGCTGCCATTGGCCTTCTTAGCCATGTATCTGTATGCCTGCTTTCGTCATTGATGCTGAATACATGAGAACAATCTACTGCATTATCACCTACTGCCCGTCTATATGGCAAGGGCACAGGGTAGTTTATACTACGGAGAACTATTGGACTGAACAGACTCGTCCATGAGATATCGAGTCACATAGCTTACAAGTTTTCCAACAAGATTCTACTAAGATTCTACAATAGCGGATCCATACAATCTACCAACAATAGGTTTTTATATGACATCTGTGTGCATAACAGTCACGACTTGAGCATTGATCGACGAGTCCCGTGATCCATTGATCTGCAAGAAAAGAGGCAACATGTCGGTTTACAGAACCATGATTCTACTTCTCGTGCTGACCTTCAGTTTCATAGCAAGTCCAGCCATGGCGGGATCAAATGAAAGTCAGGATTTTGACGCCCGAGGTGTGGTCGTCGATGTCCCCACATTCTTTGCCGCCGCGGAAGGCGTCGTCGCCGATACAGCTTCCCCGGCGAATCTGGCTCTCGTTACCGAAGAGGGAGTCTTCGCTTTCCTGGAGACGCCGGAGAATGCAGAGCACCTGCGCAAGACCGAGTCGGGGTCCGTCGTCAGAGTGCGAGGCAAGTTGCTTGAGCGCGGTGCCCTCCTGCATGTAGATCAGTTGGATCTGCTGACGACGGTTCCACTGATCGACTTTGCGAAGTATCGTACTGACCCGGGCCGTCAGGTGCAGTTGGCGGGGGTAAACAAGTGCCAGTGTGGGCTGGCAGTGGCTGATCTGCCCCACTCGTGCACGCTGGGGCATCTGCACCACCTCGAAGCTGAGGATGGCAAGATCTATCACTATCTACAGACAGAACCGGGACGGCAGGCCTTCCTCGGCAGAGGCTCACATTTTCAGCCCGTCGCCGTTACTGCTCTGCTGTTACCTGGGCAATTTCTCATGGTTCAACAAGTCGACGTCAAAACGCAATAGACTGATATGAGAACAAGGCAGCTTGGCAAAGATGGCCCCGACGTATCTGTCATCGGCCTCGGGGCGTGGCCCATCGGGGGTGGCATGGGCCCCGTCGATGAGAAGATAGCGATCGACACGGTACGATCGGCGATTGATGCGGGCGTGACCCTCCTCGATACGGCGCAGGCCTATCGATCGAGCGAGTCCACTCTGGGCAAGGCGCTGGAAGAGGGCTACCGGGATCGGTGTTTCCTGGCGACCAAAGTCAGTGGTGACTACTCGGCTGCCGGGATCCGTGCGGCGATGGATGCAAGTCTCAAGGCACTCGATGTCGATTACGTTGATCTGTATCAAGTCCACAGTTGGCGTGGTGCAGATTATCCCATCGAGGCGACGATGGAAGCCATGTCACAACTGCAGCAGCAGGGCAAGACGCGTTACATCGGTGTGTCGAACTTCAATGCGACGCAGATGGATGCCGCATACAGTGTGGCACCCTTTCATTCGAGTCAGCCTCAGTACAACATGATCGATCGAGGCATTGAATCTCACGACCTGCCTTATTGTGAGCAGCGCGGTATTGGTAATCTCGCGCACAGTCCACTGGCGAAGGGCCTTCTCACGGGGAAATATCGGGCGGATCATGTATTTGCCACCGACGACGAACGCAGTGGGTTTCCGCGGTTCCAAGGGGAGGCGTTCGCGACGTATGTCAGCGTGGCGCAGAAGTTGGGGGAAATCGCTGACCAACGTGCATGCACGCTCGTGCAGTTGGCCATCGCCTGGTGCCTGCGCCAACCGGCCGTCACCTGCGTGCTGGCCGGGGCCAAGAGTCCAGCGCAGGTAGCTGACTACCTGCCGGCTGCCGACATCGATCTGACGGCTGAGGAGATTCATCGCATCGATCAGATCCTTGGCAATGCTGCCGCCAGCTGAGGCAGGGCTGTGAGCCGTTTCTATCGATGGGTGAAGGAACCGGGGCCACGTATCGCCGGATCCCGAGATCTGGATCACGCGAAGGTGCAGGCGCCTGGTGTGATCGAGGATCCCTCTGGTGGCTTCCGTCTCTTCTATACAGGCATCGGGCGGGGAAAACCCTTTGCTGCGTGCCAGGGAGTTATCCTGAGCGCTTTCAGCGAGGATGGACTGAACTTCAGCCCAGATGACGGCATCCGCGTTGCGCCAGATCCAGACGTTGACCACGGGAGTCTCCGGCTCCTTGCGCCGACCCTCACTACGACAGCGGCAGGAAGCTGGCGAATGTATTTCGAGTCGAGGGGGCAGGCACAGACGCCAACCGTGATCGGCAGTGCCATCTCCCACGATCTTCTGCACTGGGAGACAGAGGCAGGAATCCGCTTCGCTGCAGCAGGTGGAGTGGGTGGCCCCAGCTTTGTTTCACTACCTGATGGTCGGGGGCGACTCTACTGCTTCGAATCGCGTTTCGATCAGGCCGGACCGGCGCAAGGCAAACGCCTGTCGCAGAGTGTCATCAGTGCCGTGACGTCGGACGGGCTCTGCTTTGAACGTGAACCAGGCTACCGATTAGAGGATGGATACTCGCAGCAGGAGGACATCGGCATAACCTCCGCCGATGTGGTCGTTCCCAGGAGTGCGGCCGAACCATGGGTCATGCTGTATTCTGCCTGGCAGGATCTGCCCCCTGGGATGCAGCGACCACCGCATCCAAGCAATGACCCCGACGTCATCGACGATGGCGGCGAAGATTTTGCCACCGCTTCGATTGCCAGCGATATGGCTGGCTACCGCTCCCGCATCTTCACTGCGACCTCCACTGATGGCCTGACCTGGGTGCGACAAGGGTGTGTGATCGAAGGGCGTGGCTACGGGCAAGCGGGTATCGACGCGGTCCATGCGGAAGACATGAGTCTGATCCGACTCGATGATGGTGGAGTCAGAATGTACTACGCAGCATGTGATCAATCGGGGAATTGGTGTGTCGCGAGCGCCCGAACGAGGGAGTTGTAACGTGGAACACTTCAGCCAGCGCCTGCTCTCTTCATCCTCCAACCGTGTTTGGGTGATGCTGATTTCCACCCAGCAATTGCGTTACCAACTCTGAGGGATTCTCCAACTCGTCCAATTGGGTCCCCATGTTCTCCTGTGGCAGGAACCAGGGCATGATGTACATACCCAAGAGGCAGGATCGCGAGGCGTCTGTCCGGTTTGGCCGGGCCGTATGCCACCAGGCGCCGTGCGCGAGCACGACAGACCCTTTGGTCCCAGTCAGGGGCAGACCCTCATCGCGCCATTGATTGGGGGATCCGTCGGGTGGGTGGCCTTTGGTGTGTGAACCGGGGACAACGCCCGTCGCACCATTGGCGTCGGTGAAGTCGTCGAGCAACCAGACCGTCTGCCCCGCCTGGAGATCGATTGGCCATGGAGCCTGTTTTGACCAGTATGGATAGTCGACGTGCCAGCTGATCGACTCATGGCCAGGAAAGACTGTATTCCCCGACCACGACGAACAGATGATGTCCTCTCCCAGCCAGCGCTTCCAGGCATTGACGACAAAGGGGTGGCAAAGCAATTCGGTGAACACGGGATGCTTGACGAGAAGGCGACCGACTCGTTGTGTGCGTGCCTGATTCGTTGCCTCGGTTCGCTCTGCCGCCAACAGGTCGTGCAAGGCATTGCTTGCCCGATCAACCGTGGCTGGATCGATGACGTTGGGTACGACACAATAACCCTTGCTGTCGATCTGCTGTCGAATCGTGTCGTAATTGTCGATCATCAGTCTCTCCCGAAGGCAGTTTCTGTCCACATGTGGATCTTCCACGATAGTGCCCGAGAGTGATCTGAGCCACCGCCCTTCGTCTGGTTACTGAATGCCGAACCGCCAAGTTGCCTGCCTGATCCTCTTAGTCCTCGCGCCCGCCCTTGCGGAAACGACCGTGGGGGGGCGACACCTATCTGCGGATGCGGCGCCCTATGCCCGGCAGGTTCTTCGCGTTCCATGTGACAACACGCGCAATGAGGTCACCTTCGATCACGCGGTGAGTGTCTATCAACGCTACGGGTGTGTGCAGGATCTGTTCTCTGACACGCTTGTTGATCTCGATTCTCTCTATCGTCCCGAACCGGCAGCGGCTGAAAGTTGGTCCGTCGCCGACGATGGCGTGACCTGGACCTTTCGCCTGCGGCCGGGTCAGATGTGGTCGGACGGTACGCCACTCACTGCCCATGACTACGTAGCGACCTTCCGCCTGTGCGCCAGCCCGGAACACGCTTGGGATTTTGCGTGGTTCTATTCTTTCATCGGCAAAGGGGGACTGCGCAACTGGGATCGCATCGTCGCCGGTGAGATGCCGCCAGACTCACTTGGCGTCACCGCCGTCGACGCGCTGACCTTGCAGTTGGTCACAGAGGGCCCCTTCCCGGCGATGCCGTCAGCTATGAAATTCGGCTATACCTTGCAGAAACGGGCACTGGAAGAGTTTGGTCCCTACTACAACAACGATCCGGCGACGTCGGTTTCTTCCGGCCCTTTTGTCCTGACTGAATTTGATCCGGGATATCGAATCGTTCTCTCTGCCAATCCCGATTACACAGGGTACCGACCCCCTCTACTGCAGCGGATCGAGGGCATCTACATGTCACCCGCTACCTACTTTCTCGCTTTTCAGCGAGGAGAGATCGATCTGGTCGGTCACGAACAACTCACGCCGGCGGACTTTGCAACGATTGAGGCAGAGCCGACGCTGCAGGCAAACTATCTGCGCCATTACGGTGATTTTCGTACAGACTACATCCTCTTTGACACCTTCTCGCCACCCTTCGACAAGCTTGCCGTGCGCCGTGCCTTCGCCCATGCCGTCGACCGGGAGGCAATCGTTGCAGGTATCTATGGCAAGATGAAGGCTGTTGCCGCCCATTCGATGCTGATGCCCGGATTTCCCTCAGCAGATACGACGGGTGCCCTCGCTGACCTTCAGCGTTTCGACTGTGATCGTGCCCGCCAGTATCTGGCGGCTGCGGGCTATCCGGACGGTGACGGCTTCCCAGCGCTGGAGATGTGGATGCGCGGTGAACCACCGGCAACGGCTGCAGTGTATCAGGCGAGTGCCGCATCGATCGCCCAATGCCTCGGTGTCCGGATTCAGGTGTCGAACAAGGATGGCCGTGTCTTTATGGACGCGCTGAATGCACGTCCGACGCGACTACAGATGGGGGCAGTGTCCTATGGCATGGACTTTCTTGATGCGGCGAATCTACTCGGTGTGTGGATGTCCGGGGGACGCCATTCATGGAGCGATTCGACCTTCGATCATCTGGTGACCAGCGCCGGAGCCATGATGGGGCAACCTGAAGTGCGGGACCGCATGTTTCGACAGGCGGAACGAATTCTCGTGGATCAGGTGGGTGGTGTCTTCATCGCCCATCGATGGGCGGGAGATCTCATGAAGCCACATCTGCTCGGTGATAGTTTTCGCCAACCGGATGCAAAAGGAATTGCCGGCCGGCGATGGGGTGATGACAGTCTCTGGGGCGATATGTACATCGGCGACCGTCAGTAGGGATCATTGCTGCTCTTCCTCTGTCGCCGCCTGCTCTCCCTCGCCTTTGTGCTGCTCGGTGTGTCCATCCTGGTCTTCTGGCTGATGCATTCGGTTCCAGGTGGACCCTTTGATACGCAGCAAGGCCAGTTGACGGCAGCGACGCGTGCCAATCTTGAGGCCAAGTATGGTCTCGATGAGCCTGTGTGGCAGCAGTATCTCAACTACATGAGTCACGCCTTGCGTTTTGATTTCGGTATTCCATATCAGCAGCCGCAGACGACGGTCGCGGCTCTGATCGGTCGTACGTGGCTCGTGACGTTACAGGTCGGCTTGCTGACGATCGTCGTCGCTTTCAGCATCGGCATCTGTGCCGGACTCTACGCGGCGTATCATCAGAATTCCTGGATCGATCACCTGGTGACCTTCTGCGCAACCCTCGGTGTCACGGTACCGAACTTTGTGATCGGCATGTGGCTCATCCTCTGTTTTGCTGTGGCCCGGTCCTGGCTTCCTCTGGGAGGCTGGGGCACGTCCGGTGCCTGTCTGTTCGGCAGGTATTTCTGCACAGACTGGATTCTGCCCGTCGTTGCCTATGCCCTGGCCCCCATGGCCATCATCGCCCGCTATACACGAGCCAGTATTGTTGACGTCGCGGGCGAGGACTTTATCCGTACCGCCAGAGCCAAAGGGCTGAGTGAGGTGGCCCTGATGCGTCGCCACGTCCTGCCCAATGCGCAGATTCCCATGGTGACTGCCCTCGGTACGGAGATTCCGAATCTGATCACTGGCTCGATCTTCATCGAGACCATGTTTCGTATCAATGGCTTGGGGAAGTATTTCGTTACCAGCGCGCTCAACAGAGACTACCCCATGATCATGGCAACCTTCCTGCTCATCGCACTGCTATGGGGGGTGACCTATATGCTGACAGACGTTGCCTACACAGTGCTGGACCCGCGAATTCAGTTCAGCCGGCGGAGTCGTGGGTGAGTGCCGCTGCGAACACCCTCTCCCATGGATTTGCCTGGCAAGCGACGCAGCGACTGCTACGCAATCGGCTCGCAGTCTTCGGCCTGATGTTGGTGGCCCTCATCAGCTTTGTCGCCATGTTCGCCCATTGGCTGGCGCCTCATCCTTATGACTACGCCCGTTTCGATCGCGTCTTGCTGCTGCCGCTGCAGCATCCTGAGCACTTACTGGGCACCGATGAAGTGGGTCGTGATTATCTGAGTCGACTGATCTTTGGGGCGCGCACGTCGCTTCTGGTCAGTCTTCTGGTTCAGGGAGTGGCCGTGGCGATTGGCGTCCCCCTGGGAGCGCTTGCCGGCTATGTGGGTGGGCGCACGGGCTTCGTCGTTTCTCGCCTCATCGATGTGATGACCGCTTTCCCTAGCTTGCTCTTTGCCATTTTGCTCATCTCAGTGCTTGGCGGCGGGCTGCACTCCGTTGTACTGGCCTTGAGCGTCACAGGCTGGATCCTCATCGCGCGCCTCACGAGAGCACAGTTCCTCACGCTGCGTGAGTGGGATTTTGTGCTCTGCGCGCGCGCCCTCGGAGTGCCTGCCTGGCGTATTGCGCTGCGGCACGTACTGCCAAATGCACTGACGCCGATCGTCATCGCCGTCAGTTTTGGTATTCCAGCGACGATTTTTGCCGAAGCAGGGCTGAGCTTCCTTGGCCTTGGTATCAACGACCCGATGGCCAGTTGGGGGAAGATGGTCGGCGTGAGCAATGCCTACGTGCGCGTGTACTGGCACCTGGCGCTTTTTCCTACCCTCGCCATTGCCCTGACCATGTTAGGGTGTTCACTGCTGGGCGATGGACTTCGTGACGCACTGGATCCGCGCCATGTCAGCTCGACGTGACGGGTAGTGCGGACAGACTCGAAAGGGCACGAGGCTAGTCGAGGGCGACGATTTTTTCGTTAAAATCGATCGGTAGGCGCATGCGACCCTCGTTCTTGCGATCGAAGACCAGGTAGCCCTTCTCTCGTCCGAAGCGCCAGATGTCGCGCGTGATGCGCACGTCATCGCGACAGTATTTTTCGATCAGGTCGAGACGCCCCTGTTTCCACCAGCGCAATGCCTGCAGACCATCGGCACTCTTGCCCTCATCGAGGGTCGACTGCGCAAGGCTGTTGAGACTCACTCGATAGTGGAGTTGTTCTTTGATCTCTCGCAGCATGTCGAGGGTCTCCAGCTTGCGAAAGTCATAGCTGGAATAGCCGCGAAGTACTGAGTAGTCAAAGCCGATGCAGTTGAAGCCAACAATCAGATCAGCTGCCTGCAGATGCTCAATCAGTTTTGGCACATCCTGTTCGAAATAACTGGTGAATTCGTCTGTGCGACTATCCCAGACGACGCCGCATGAGACACGCATCAGATATGTCTTGTTCCAACCGCCCACCTCAGCGGCGCTCAATTGCGTTTCCAGATCGAAAACGACAACGTGCTCCTCTTCTTGCGGATCAGCTGCTGGCGTCTCGTCAGCCAGTTCCCAGTCTGCGAACAGGGGAGGCTCATCTTCGATTTCGGGGACGTCGAGAGCCTCGGCATCGAGTTCCGCACGTCCACTGAGTAGCTCGAGCAGGTGGACGCATCCTGCCTTGTCGAGGGGATGATTGCCTGCACCACAGGTTGGAAAGTGGATGCAGGAAGGGCAGCCTTCCTCGCAATCGCAGCCAGACACCATCTCCAACGTCAATTCCAGTAGCCGGTCGAGCATGTCGAAGCCCTTTTCAGCGAGACCGATGCCACCGGGATACTGATCGTAGATGAAGATGGCCCCCTTGCGCAGTTGCGGGTGCATGGGATAACAGATACCACCCACATCGGTGCCCTTACTCAAGGCCAACAAGGGAAACAGCGATTTTGTGGCGTGTTCCGTTGCATGCAGGGAACCCATGTGGTGATGCCCCCGGCGCTTGAGGTGCTTTTTGAAGGGGGCATCCATCTCCAACCAGAAGCCGATGGTTTCGAAAGTCTGTACAGGGCTCTCAAGGGGGTGGCGGCTGATGATGACCTGATCGCCGACGCGAATCTTTTCGTACGCGATGACCTGCGAGCTGACCTTCAAACGACCGAGCTTGGCGAGATAGCCATGCATTGGCTTGGACGCCAGCTCCTCAATGATCTCCGTCTCCTTCTCCTGCTTGGGGCGTGTGTAGTAGGGGACATCGACGACGGTCGCATCGATCTGTCTTCTTGGACTATGCCTTTCGCCGATCAGATACTGACGACCGCGATGCAGGTAGATGGCTCCTTCATAACACTCGCTGTACAACTGGCCACCGGAGACGGTGCCGATGGTGTAGCGCCGTCGGCCACCTTTGCCAGAGCCGCTCTTGCCAGAGTCACGTGAGACTGAGTCTGGCGGGGCTGGCGCGCCGCCGGGTGCCCTGGCGTCAGATGTCTCCCGAAAAGGTGCATCTGATACCTTGGGAACCTCTGGCACCTTGGGAATGGTCGGCAGTGGATTGGTTGCCTGAAACAGATCCTGGTCGGGGATCGTGCTGTGATCTGTTGCAGTGTGCGTGCAGGATGCGTGTGGGGCTGCATCGATGGCTGCCGTTGGCGTGTCGGGGATTGGGTCAGGGCGGCCACTGGCGCCGGCAACGATGGACCAGCTTTCGCCAATCGCACGCATGTTGAGCAGGCGATGTGGTTGCTTACGTGCTGCAAACCAGGCATCGCCATCGACACTCTGCAGCAACTCGCCACTCGCCGTGAGTTCGGCGAGGGCCTCCTGGTATCCGGGAATGCCGTCGTATTCAGGTTCGTCGGCAGTGAGGGGCAATTCCCTGGCGGCGCAGGGCAGGTGATTCTTCAGGATATAGCGATTGCCGGGATCGGCGACGGCGTCCTCGCTCTGGCGACCAAAGAACTGCTCCGGGTATTTCATGAAGTACTGGTCGAGGGCATCCTTGCTGGCCAACAGGATGACGAGAGACTCGCGGCCCTGGCGCCCGACGCGGCCGGCTCGCTGCCAGGTATTGACGATGGATCCTGGGTAACCGACGAGAACGCAGACATCGAGTCCACCAATGTCGATCCCCAGCTCCAGGGCGGAGGTAGTGACGACACCCAACAGATCTCCGCCGGTGAGGGCCGATTCGATTTGCCGACGTTCCTCAGGCAGATACCCGGCACGATAGGAGCTGATTCGTCGTGCCAGATCCTGTCGATGTTGCGTTGCCCAGCGGTAGACGAGTTCGGTGATGACGCGGGCGCGGGTGAAGACGATGGTACGAAGCTGGCGTAGGACACCTGCTTGCAGCAGGCGGGCAGCGACGGTATTTGGGCTTTCAACGGGATCAACGAACAGGAAATGACGTGGGGCGGTGGGTGCCCCCGACTCGGTGACGGCTGTGAAAGGACGACCGAAGAGGCGTTCAGCCAGCTGTGTGGGATTGCCAATCGTCGCTGAGCAACTGACATAGCGAGGGGAGGATTGGTAGCTGCTGCACAGTCGATTGAGGCGGCGGAACAGGTGCAAAACGTGGGAGCCAAAAATGCCATTGTATGTGTGCAACTCGTCCACGACGATCCAGCGCAAATTTCGCAGTAGCTCCTCCCACGCCTCATGGAAGGCGAGGATGCCAGCGTGCAACATGTCTGGTGTCGTAATGAGAATGTTGGGCAGCTGTTTGCGGATCTTCTCGCGTATGTGAGGCTTCGTGTCGCCATCATAAATCTCGGCCGTCAGGCCACAGGAGAGATTTCCCAGCACCGTGCGCAACTCTTCCAGCTGATCTTGCTCGAGGGCCTTGAGAGGAAAGATGTAGATCGCGCAGCCCGCCGGATTCTGCAGCAGGTCCGCGAGGACCGCCGTATTGTAGACGAGCGTCTTGCCAGAGGCGGTCGGCGTTGCCACGACGATGTCCTGCCCCTCGCGCAGAAGTCGAATCCCTTCCTCCTGATGGCTCCACAGACTTGTAATGCCTGATGCTGCCAGGACGCGTTCGACATCGGGGCCCAGGTGGCTTGTGCTGTGGGCGAGTCGCTCAGGGCATGGTGGGATCGTTTGCTCGTGGACGACGGTATCCTGCAAGAGGGTGCGCTGCAGATATTGCCGGAAGTCAGTTACCTGGCTGGCGTTGTCGCTGGTTTGGCTTGCGGCCACGCTGGTCTGGCTTGCGGCCACGCTGGTCTGACTTGCGGCCACGCTGGTCTGGCTTGCGGCCACGCTGGCGGAGACCGGGGGATTGGCCACCTGGCTGGCGATCTCGGCGTCCTCCAGATCCTTCGCCGACACCTGTTCAGGCAATCGTTCGATGGAAGGAGGAAAGTCGAGCAGTTCATCGTCATCAGGGGGTAGTACGCGCTGAATCACTTCAGGTCTCCGGCCGAATGCTCAAATGGGCACTGGACCAGAAGTATACCTATGGCTCCCTCAAAAGGGCAAGTCAAAGCTGCTGACGATTGATCCGCTTGACCTTACATTGGTGCAAGAGCCGTCTTGATTCTTCCATCACAAGTGTAAACGGCGAGGTAGAGCACGATGAGTTGGGCGTATGCGATCATCGCTATTGGCCTGGTTGGTATGATCATTGAGACGATTCGTGCCCATCAGAAACGACTCGCCGAGATCCAGACGGAGCTCGACGCAGTCGAGCGCTCGATTACGCGGAACTCCGACGCCCTCATCAAGCTTGAAGAAGAGGGCGAGGCGATTCGTCATCGCCTGCCTGATCTGTTGAGGGAGAAGGAGGCGATGAAGGACGAGGTGACCATGAAGAAGCAGGAACTGGAAGAATTGGAAGAGCGCTATTCACGTCGCCACATTGGTGGCTCGCCGTTGGACCTGTGATATGGAAAATATCCTGCTGATGACCTGTCTCGTTCTGGTCATTGCCGCCGCCGGTGCAAAATGGCAAACGGCAATGATGCAGAAGAAACGCCAGCGTCATATCATCTCGATGATGTCGGAGCGAGAGGATATTGGTCGTCGTCGAGGGGTCGCGGAACTCAAGGTTGAGGAAGCGTCACTGCAGGAACGCACGACCTCCAGCGACATCCGTGAGTTCACGCATCAGCTGTCGGTGATGGAGGATCGGCTAGTCGAACTGCGAGAAGAAGAAGAAGAGTTGGAAGAGCGCCGGCAGAAGCACCTCGACGGCGACGACGATTAATCTCGGATAAGTGCCAGTGTCGCGCGCCGGTGCTGCCCGGCGGCCTCCAGGACGTAGTGGTAGAGCCCCGAACCGACCAACACCCCTTCTTCATTGGCCCCATCCCAACGTACCGCATAACGCCGTGCTGATCGCGCCCCCAGATCGAAGCGCCGCACGATGGCACCGTCCGCTGTATAAATCGACAAACTTGTGATCTGACTGTTCCGATTCAGTTCGAAGGTGATGGTTGTGTCATCATCTTGAGTGGGTCGGAAAGGATTTGGGTAGGTCGGCAGCAGCGCCAATGCACTCGGGGCAGGTGCGTCGGTCATATCGGGATCGTAATGCACACTCACTTTGTATTCGAGTCCGAGACCGATGAAGTCAACATTGCTGATGACGAGCACAATGTCCTCATAGGCATTCCATCCGGGCACGACGATGGTGCCCACATCTCCCACATCCCTCACCTCCACGCCGTCATCTCCAATCAGCAGCAGTTGCCGTCGCCATCGACCCCGTGCCAACTCGGTGTCGATCGTCACGCCACCGGGCAGCAGACGAGGATCGAGACGGACATACGTCGTAGCCAGGTGATCGATGCGACCACTGTCGGCAACGGTTGCGCCGGCGATGACGGGAAGAGGCAGGATGAAATTCTCGGGGTATTTCTCGCCTTCTTCGAAGAATCCGGGTCGGAATCGCTCGCCTGTGAAGTATGCCCACACGCCCATATCCGCATGAGCGCCATCCAGACCCTCGTCGTCAACCGTCAGGATGGCTCGATGGAAATTCTCCAGCGAATTGCTCAGGCGCTGACCATTTTCCTCCCAGATGAAGCGTACCACATCGCGGTTGTAGCGCTGTGCGAGAAAATGGCCGAAGACGGAGGCGCCATAGGCATGTAAGTCACCGGCAGAAGGAATCCCTGAATCGAGAGAACGGCGCGGCACCAGCAGGAAGGTGCACACATACTGGAGATAGTCATCGAGGCTGGGATACGCGACGTCCTCCATCCACGTCGCCGATGCCTCCTGCCACCATCTGCCGTCGCTGCCCTGGTAGTAGCCGAACTGGATCACATGGAAGAATTCGTGGGCGATTGTGACGCGCAGAGCATCCAGTTCGCGCGTACCCGGGTTTCCCGGACAGGCGAAAGTGGAGCCATAGATTGGGTCGGCGAAGTCGTTGTCGATTTCGAAGAAACTCGGCCCCGTCGCACCACTGGACGTGGGATATGTAATGCCATAATTCTGGCTGCGTCCCAGATCGAGGATGTAGATATCGATTTCGTCACCGCCCCCGGCACCGGCGTCAATCGGTGGTTCGCGGTACCCCATATCCACGATCTCCAACGCCCACATGCTGTCGGCGATGGCCGCTGTGTAGTCGACGTAATCCGGAATCCCATTGCCATCATCATCAACTGGATCGACCGCTTCGCGCCCCTCGATGTCGTAGTGCAGGCGGAAATGTCCCGCCGGCGACACGACAGAGAATGCCAGGCGGGGGCGCTGTAAGGCCTCCAGCAGAATCTTCCCAGCAGCCTGTGGAGCGGTCTGCAGCAATTCATTGGCAGCCACGGCCAGATGGGTCGCGCAGAAGAGGGGCTCAGGCGTCTCCTGATAGGCTGCAGGGAGAGCATCAGGATCACGCCGTTCGAGCAGCTGATAGGCGGCAGTCATATGGGCGTCCAGGACACCTGTCGCATGGGCGTCGGCGATCTTGACCCCGGCAGATGCACCCTCGGCCCCAAGGCACAGCAGCAGGGCCGTGGCAACGGCTACAACGGAAACAGATTCAGCGCACGACGGCGATCTTACCACGTTCAATCATCTCTCCTTCGAAGCTGCTCACGGTATAGATGTAGACACCAGAGGCGACAACAAATCCATTGGTATTGGTAGCATCCCAGCGAATCTCATTTGCCAGATCACCCTGACTTTCTTCGCGCCCCTCCCAAATCACTTCGCCGTTCAAGGACACGATCTTCACGCGACTGAACAAGGGGACGCCACTGAATCGAATGTCGGTGGCCGTCTCGACATGGAGAGGATTGGGAAATACGACGACACCCGTCGTTGGGACCAGACGCAGTTGTTGAAAGACCCTGTTGTCTGTTTCGGGACCCTCTTCGGCAATATCATCAGCAGGATCAACCTCCAGGAGCACGACTGTATCTCCGTAGCGACGCCATGGTATATCTATGCGCGCCACGCTCCCCGCCCGCAACGGTGCTGGAACCAATTCTTCGTAGACGATGGTACAGGTCGTAGAATCGGTGGCACACTGTGATACACGTAGTCCGAAGGGTTCGGTCACATCCGCTACGCCCAGATTGGTCACGTGGATCCTCAGGTCCTCCCCCGCGCCTTGGGCGTCGCCGGTGAACACGACGAGATTCGGCAGGCCCTCTTCCTGGCCAAACTGAGCCAGGGCGGCAACCGTCAGACGGGTCACGCGGGCCACAAGTTCCCAGTTGATGCTGTCGGGAAGGTCGACGACCGAGTGATACTGCGAATTGACGCGGTAGTCGCCACGCCTCACCGCGACGTGGCTGCTGTCTGTCGGCAGGTAATTCTCAATTCCGAGAATTGCGTCGTAGCCCCGTGCCCAAAAGGGAGCATGATCGCTGAGTCCGGCAAATGGGTCGGCGAGGACATCGACTTGCAGGCCGATTTCGTAGCGGTCATTGGTGCTGTGCAAATGGTCGACGAGCCATTGCGACGCAGGATTTGTGACCAACTCAAGACGATCACTCAAGTCATTAAAGCCGATCATGTCGAAGTTGAGCACACCAAGAATGTGGTCGTCCCTCTGGCGGGCTTGCTCGGCATAGTGCCGGCTGCCCCGCAAACCAAGCTCTTCGCCTGACCAGGCGATGAATCTGATCGTCCAGGGAGGGCGTGGCGCCTGGGCCAGTGCCCGCGCCGACTCAAGTATCAAGGCGACGCCTGAGCCATTGTCATCGGCGCCAGGGGCCGGATGCTCGTCCCAGCGCCAGCCAAGGTCCGTTTCACCAATTGCCGCCATCTGACTGGCTCGGCTCCGTGAACCCACCGCGTCGTAGTGAGCACACACGACATAGTATCCAGCATTCGGGTCGGTGCCGGGAAGCTCGCCGACGACATTGTACATCAGCGAGTCCTGTGGAGCTATGCGAAAACTGTCCAGCCAGACACTGCCTCCGTCGAGTGTCATCTGCAACTGCTGCTGTAAATACACCGTGCTTTCAAATGTTTCGGACCGACGTGCGTGGCGTGTACGCACATTCCCCGCGACCGCTCCGAGAGAGGGGTCGCGGAAACTCAGTATTTCTACATGCTCACGAAGCCGCTCTGGATCCACCGTTGTAAGCAATTCGGTGACGACTGGCGAGGGCGCTCGATCGAGTGGACGTGCAGCACTGCCGTAACGGGGCAGTTGTAGATCGAAGATTGCTGGCAATGGGTAGAGAAAGTGATCGCCCGCAAGGGCAGTAGCCAACTCATCCCCTGGGATGCGAACCAGCGCCCAACGGTCTTCGTCCGCATAGACCAGATGTGTTCCTGCCGGCGGTGCATGGGCGTGCAGATGATCGACGAGATAGTAGCCCTCGTCAGCAGCGGCGATGTCGCGGAACAGTGGGGACAAACCACTGATGGCGGCTTCGTCGAGGGTTTCAAACAGGGCGACGTGTCCGTGGATGGAGCGCAATTGTAGCTGTGGCCTTTGAGACAGCAGGTACAGAGCCTCGACTGAATCCCAGGTGACGCCGATCAGATCTGCTCTGCCCGGCGTGGCAACGAGGATCCACGCCATCGACAGCAGTACCAATCGGTGTACCAGGAATTTTTGCAGGTTGGTCATATTCATGGGCTGATGGTTCAATATAGTTTATCCGCCAAAGGGTAGGACCGTTGGTCGGTCCTGCGAAGGTGTTGGCCAATACCACAAGGAGTCGTGTGCATGCTGAAGTTCCTCATCTTCTTTGGTATTGTCCCCCTGGGCTTCGTTTTGGGTCTAAGCTCGGCCAGCATGGCGACGATCTACACGATTGCACCCCATGGCGATGATGAAGCTGCGTGCACGGCGCAGGCCGCCTGCGCCAGTATTCGGCGCGTGAGTGACCTGCTGGTGGCGGGCGACACCCTCGATGTCCAGGCAGCAGTGGAGAATGCCTGGCTGCAGCAGGTGATGCGACAGGCCGCTCGTGAACTAGGACAGATGCGTGGTGGTCTGTTACAGAATACGGGAGACGAGCAGCCTCTCGGATTTCTACGCCTGGCGATGACCTGGTCAACGACGTTGAGACCACAGTTTCCGTCCGTCGCCAAGGCGATGCCGAATCTGGCGGATGCCCTCAAACGCGCCACGGCGATCTCTGCTTTTGTCGATCGCCATCTGTATATTGGTTCCCCTGATTTCGAACGCAGCCCCTTTGTCTTCATTACATCTGAACGGGCCTTCGAACTAACCAAGGCAGAGGCCGAAGCACTTGGCCGTCACCTGAAAACCGGTGGCTTCCTCTTCGTGGATAGTGCCGAAGGCAACCTGGAGTTCAGTCAGGCAGAAGCTGCACTACGGCATATGTTCCGCCAGGCCCTTGGGCGTCGCGCACAACTGCGACGGATCGCAGACCACCATCCCATCTATCACGCACCCTACGAGTTCAATGGTCCACCACCGGGGCTGAATCTGCAGCCCAATGCCGCAAGGATTCATCCTCAGCATTCGCTGGATGGGTTATTCATCGAGAGCCGACTCGTGGCACTCTTCTCCGACCGTGGCTACGTCCACTTGCTGGCACAGAGTAATGGGAATGAGCCACAGATGCGACTGTTCATCAATGCAGTTCACTACGCCCTACGCAATAGTCCGAAGGCGACAACCATCGTACTGCGGCGGGTTGATCCGCCGCAGTAGTTCAGCCAGGCTCAGCCACCGACTGCTGGTTCGGCGTGGCTGCCACCTGGCTCCTTCGCCAGCATGGTGAGGCCTTCAACCGAGAGCCAGATCTGCAGCATCAGAGCGACGCAGCCGATCACAAAACTCGGAATGTTGCCACTGCCATAGAGGCTGCCAAGCGTGTGGACCAGGGCCCATGAAGTGAAAACCATGATGATCAGCGCCGGAATCAGCGATACAAGGAAGTTCTTCCCCTGCTGACGCAGCCAGTAGCTGATCACGACGAGGGCCAGACCGGCGAGCAATTGGTTCATGCTGCCAAACAGTGGCCACAGTAGCAATGCGCCCTTGCCACCTGCTCCATTGTAGAATGCCAGGGCAGCAGCTGTCACGACAGCGAGCAAGGTCGCTGCGTGTCGTTTCGTAAATACTTCGATCTTCAGATCCGTCGCCAATTCGCTGATCACGTAACGTTGAATACGAGTGGATGTATCCAGCGTTGTGCCAGCGAAAGACGCCACAAAAACACCCATCAGGACGATGGCAAAATCCTTTGGCACACCAAGGGACGAGATCATGTTGGCGGCACCTACCACAAAGGCCGTCACCTTTGAGCCAATCCCGCTCGACGCCATCCACGAACCGTAATGCGTCGCGAAAGCGGCGGACCCTGTCAGTGTCTGGCCATCTGGTGTCGTGTAGGCGAGGGAGAGACCGGCGCCGCAAGCGATCAAGACCATGGTCGCTAGGAATCCTTCTGTCAGCATCGACCCATAGCCGACGAAGCGTGCATCGGGCTCACTCTCGACCTGTTTTGAAGACGTGCCGCTCGACACGAGGCAGTGGAAGCCCGAGATCGCACCACAAGCGATGGTGATAAAGAGGAAGGGCATCCATGGTGGCGCACCCTCCGGGGCCATATTGAAAGCGGGGGCAACCATCGTCGGCGCGGCGACGAAGACGCCAAGCACAACGAGGGCCATGGCGATCATCAATTGCCAGGCGTTGATGTAGTCCCGTGGCTGCAACAATGTTGTCACACTCAGGGTCGACGCTATGTAGGCGTAGATGAGCAACAGAACCGTCCAGACGCCCGTCGCCGGTATGCCCGCGATTTCTGGCATCGGCAGAGGTACTGC
>Ga0233428_1000311_pt1 | contig 72641 bp, 70 predicted proteins | sample SI_118_April2016_4_FD_179890 | JGI IMG/M metagenome (GOLD analysis project Ga0233428, IMG submission 179890) | Seawater microbial communities from Saanich Inlet, British Columbia, Canada - SI_118_April2016_120_MG | ecosystem: Environmental > Aquatic > Marine > Inlet | place: Canada: British... | reverse complement strand
GAGCACCCCTTCCTGACAGAACGGTATTCAACCACGCCCCCACAATTAACACAGTGGGGCGTGTTTGATGGCAACCCGCATTTCACACATTTAAACAAAATCCGCATGGGACCCACGGCTTAAAATTTATAAGTGCTGAGAACGAAGAGGTTTAATATTTGAACTAGCAGTTCAGATTCTACTTGATGGTGGCGGGAAGAGTAAGGAAATAATCGATAGAAAAAATATATTTTTTAGAAAAATCCAAGTAAAACGCTCACCCTAACCGAGATTTGGGCTCGGGGGGTGAGCAAAATGGAAGTCTTTTTCCATCATCATAAAAGCCATGTCAGGTCTGGAAAACCCACCTCAATGGTTTTTATTTATTCTTTGCAAAAACAGGAGTTAATTTATAGACCGCGAGAGCACCCGCAGACACCAACAATAATGGACCCCAAGCACCGAGTCCCAGCCCAAGGCCAAGACTCAAACCAGACCCAGACCAGAGAGTTCCGGTCGCGGCCGTTTTTCCTAACCCTGCGGCTGTGGCCTTAGCTCCCGTTCCAGCAACCATTGCCTTGGCCCCTGTTCCCTTTGCAACCATACTACCTGCCTTGGCTGTCGTTCCCGCTTTGGCGACTGGTGTTGTTACAGCAACGGTTTTTGCAGTAGCCATTTTACCGACTCCGACTTTAGCGACCGGAGCTGTAGCGACCATTGCCTTGCCGCCTGCCATTTTCTTAGCCATTACGGTTGCGCCGTCTTTTACTACCATCCCCTTTTTAACCATGGCGCCTTCCATGACCATGGCATCTGTACCCACAACGGCTCCCTTGGCAACCATGGCGGTTTTGCCAATCATTGCATTCTCACCGACCACAGCACCCTTGGCAACGGTTGCACCTGCACTCACTTTACTTCCCGCACCAATCAGAGCACCTTTTTTGAGCACAGCCCCCTTGGCAATAGTCGCACCGTTACCAATCATCACGTCACCCTGAACAATTGCGCTGGGTGCAACCGTGGCACTGCCAGCAACCATAGCGTTATTAGAGACCATTCCGACTTGACCTGCCATAGCAACTTTAGCTCCTGCACCTTTGGCGACCATACCGGCCTTCATCCCTGCGCCTTTCATGCCCGCTCCAGCCATACCTTGTTGAATAGCCATTGAACCCTCCTAAAATTTGTCTAATAGCTTTATAAAAAATTCCTACTATCAAATCGACATCGACTTGTTTAAATAATGTGGTTAAAATCCTATTTTAATTCTATCGTATTTACAGATTGTATCAAGAAAATAATATTGAAAACTAGTATCAAAATTTTGACAAAGCCTTTATTCTAGTAGTTTTATAACTAGAGGCCCCTCTTCACAATACAGCAAATAAATAACGAAAATCAGCTTCAAACCAATGCTCAATTTGGTAGTTCAGTATATTTTCAAAGGGGATGCCGTACCGGTCAATAAGGATTAAGGGGGCTTTATTTGCTAACTAAAGGTATTTTAGTGGTGGGAGGTTTACTGAAGAAAAACTTACGGGGAAATACGAGGAAAAAGAAAATTTGAATAAAACAGCCGACCAACCTGCGCTCGAATTCGGCAGGAGTGAAACTTGATCTAGTTATTATGCAGGAAAAAAATCGTTAAGCTTGGGCTGTCCACTTATACAGTTTACCTTTTGGCTAAAACTTTCACCAATGCCGGAGTTGCTTTGTAGATCACTATGGTACCCACAACGGTCATCAATACCGGCCCCCAAGCTCCTAGACCGAGTCCCATACCAAGACTCCATCCCGTTCCAGACCAAAAAGTGCCACCTCCAGCAGTCTTTCCTAAACCAACCATCGCCGCTTTGGCCCCACTTCCCTTGGTGACCACACTCCCTGCCTTGACAACGGTCCCTGTTTTAGCCCCTGATCCGATGGTCATTGCGCTGACTGCTCCCACTTTCACTCCTAAACCATCCATTCCACTCGTTGCGGCACTGACTACACTTGACGGATTAAGCCCTGGTTGAATGATCATCGCGACACCTCCATTAATAAAATTTCGAAAACTTTCGCATTTAATTCAAAGCCGATTCAAATCTTAAACAAATCGTCTAATTTCCGAATTTAATGGTATCCGAATTTAATGGCATCCGAATTTAATGGCATCCGAATTTAATGGCATCCGAATTGCAATTTTTTTGCGATAAAATTTTATACACAAAGGCTAATATAGTGAGAATGGAAATCAAAAGCAAGTAAAAATTCTTAATTGCGCTAATAATTTTCCTCTGGATATCCATAACTAGAGGAGTTATGACGAAAAAATCGTCATAAGAGCCATTTGAGGCTCTTATTCTATGAGTTTTCAGAGCACTTTCGGTGCCAAGCCAACCAAGTTGGAAGAAGAGCTCAAACCCCTTGATTGGGGTCGGAGCGCACTTATAATCCAGATAACTTTTATAAGTTTTGCCGGGTTGCAATTGTGTCATTGGGTGAAGAAATATCCAAATGGAATGAGAAATTAAATGACTTTGGCCCTTCTTCCTTTATACTGGGCTTGTAGTAAGGTTTTTCAGTCCGATTTAACACCTCTACTCTAAAGGTTTTTTTATGCCACATGGTCTCGCTGGAGTTATAGCCCTCTTTGCAGGGTTCTGGGGTTTATTTGTAAATTGGTGGGCTTTTACAGAAATGTTATTGGGGTTAATACCCCTTGTATTAATTCTTACAGGTCTTGTGGCGATTGTGGCGGGCGTGAAGATGGTCCGCAAAGAGGAAAAGACCAGTAAAAAGGGTGGAAGTTGGCTAGCAAGAATTTCTCAAGTACCACTGGCAAAAAGTAACGGAACATCCAGCAATGGGTTTCAAAATTATAAAGTCGTGGCAAAAACTAAAGAAACGCATAATGTGTCGTCCTTCTATCTCAAACCTGAAAACGGCCATCCACTTGCGCCTTTCCTGCCAGGGCAATACCTGACCTTCCAACTCAATGTTCCCGGTCAAAATAAACCTGTTGTCCGCTGTTACTCCTTATCGAACGGCAATAAAAATTTAGAACACTATCGGGTAACCATTAAAAGAGAACCAGCTCCCGGGAGCAATGGCGATATTCCGCCCGGTATTGGCTCCAATTATTTCCATGATCATTTAAACGAAGGGGATATTATAACGGCCAAGCCTCCTAAAGGAAATTTTCATCTTGATATGGAAAGCACCTCCCCGCTCGTTCTCATCGCGGGCGGCGTTGGAATGACACCTATGTTTAGCATGCTGGAATCTGTAAACTCTGAAGAGCTAGAGCGTGAGGTGTGGTTTTTCATGGGAGTTCGCAACCAAGACGAATACATCATGAAGGAACAGTTGCAAAACCTGGCCCGTCAAAATAAAAATATTCATCTTAAAGTGTTCTTTAGCAAACCTGGAATAGGCGACTTTAAGGGCAAGGATTTCGATTTTGCCGAACGGATTTCGGTTAAACGTTTAAAAAAGATTTTACCTTCCAATAAATATGACTATTACATCTGTGCGCCTTCCCAGATGATTGATGAAGTCCGCAAGGATCTAGAAAAATGGAAAGTCCCAAAAAACCAAATTCACTATGAGTCATTTGGACAGGCAACGGTCAAAAAAGCCACTCAGCCTAAACCCATTCCAGGGCAACCTTCCGTTCAAATTAATTTTTCCAGATCTAATAAAACCTTCGCCTGGAAAGATTCTTACGATTCAATTCTCGATCTCGCAGAAGACAATGGAATTGAAATAGAATCAGGATGTCGCACCGGAAGCTGTGGCAGTTGTGAAATGGCTTGCACATCAGGAAGCGTCATTTATCTGGACGAACCTGATTTTGAACCAAAAGAAGGCAAGTGCCTCGCCTGCGTATCAATTCCAAACGAAAATTTAACTCTCGATGCTTAAAGCCCCCCTCCCCCACCTTAATTGAAAAAACTGCATCCTGGCAGTGCTTCGAATTAAGAACACAGTCTCCTTCAGCAATATTCTCTTTGGGGCATTTTTTATATTAATGAACCTTTCAGTTTTCATTTTATTCGTTGTTCTGGTGCTCATTGCTACCCGGCTTGTGCTTCGGGTCAAACTCGCCATTTGGCAAATCATGCTTGGGGGAGCTTTCTCCGTTTTATTAACCGGACAGATCGAACCTTTGGTGGCCATCCATTCCATTAACCGGGATGTCATGTTATTTTTGTTCGGGGTATTTGTTATCGGGCAAGCGATGGAACAGAGTGGTTACCTTACTCATTTATCTTATGGGATTTTTTCCAAAGCCAAAACCATAGACGGTCTACTCCTTACGATTTTATTCGTAATGGGAGGGTTATCGGCATTGTTAATGAATGATACCCTTGCCATAATCGGTACCCCCGCAGTCCTTCACCTTGCAAAGAAGCACCAACTTCCGCATAAACCTCTTTTACTGTGTCTCGCTTTCGCCGTCACAATCGGAAGTATAGCCAGCCCTATAGGCAACCCACAAAATTTATTGATTGCCCTTCAAGGAAGCGTCGCCAATGCCTTTATTATTTTTCCCAAATATCTAGGAATCCCCACAATCATCAACCTTATTTTGGCCTATGTAATGATCAAGTTATTTTACAATGAGGATTTCCACAAACTTCCCCTGATGCATTCTCAGGAACCCATCGCAGACCAAAAACTCGCCACTCTTTGCAAAATTTCTCTCATTGTTCTGATCATATTGGCCCTGGCAAAAGTGGTCACTGCTTATTTCAATATCTTTGAAAGTTTCAAGCCAACCTATATTTCTTTAATTGCCGCCGTTCCTTTGCTGGCCTTCAGCCCAAAACGATTTGAAGTGGCAAGAAAAATCGACTGGCACACGCTCATATTTTTCGCTTCCATGTTTGTTCTAATGAAAAGCGTTTGGGACTCCGGATTAATTATCGATTTATTAAATAATAATTCTATCGATCTGCATTCCATCCCTGCAATTTATGCGGTTAGTTTATGTTTAAGCCAGCTCATATCCAACGTACCCATGGTGGCACTCTATCTACCTATTCTCAGCGAAAGTGGGCTTATGGAGAATCAATTGATGGCCTTGGCAGTAGGAAGTACACTGGCAGGCAACCTTTTAATTATTGGAGCGGCCAGCAATGTAATCATCATCCAAAAGGCGGAAGCTAGCTCTGGAGAAACACTTGGGTTTATTGAATTCGCTAAAATTGGCATCCCCCTCACTATGGTTAATGTTTCAATTTATTGGCTTTTTATTTAACCACCTCGCCCTCTCCCAAATGGAAATATTTTATGACTAAAAAAAGTTGCTCGAGTAATAAAAATTTTAAACAAATTTTAGTACTAGGTTATAATAATAGGAGTGAATACTTACTCGCGGTATAAATTTCTTGTGGTTGAAGACGACACGCCGTCCATGCAACTCGTTGTTCAGACTTTAAAGACGATGGGCATCACGAGCATCCTTACAGCTACAAACGGAGAAGAGGCCCTTAATACACTCCGTTCGAATAAGGTTGATTTAATCATCAGTGATTGGAATATGCCGAAGATGGGTGGGTTGGAGTTATTTAAAGCCGGAAAAAAAGGAAAACTACTATCGAACACACCATTCTTAATTGTCTCTGCGGTAAACCAAAAGGAGAAAGTTGTTGAATCGTTGAACGCGGGCATAGACGCTTATATCCTAAAACCTTTTTCCATACCTATCTTCACAGACAAAATCAAACAGCTCTTGGAACAAAAACATATAAAAAGCCTCCCGTCCAAATTAAAAATAAAGGATCTGATAGAGAAGAAAGTTGCATCACCTCCCGAGGTATACATTAGACTCCAAAATGTTCTTGATAAAAAGGGGCATACCTTCGAAGATATAGCAGATGTTATCCAATCAGATGCCTCTTTATGTGCTCGTCTTTTAATGCTTGTCAACAGTGCCGCGTATTCTTTTGAACACCAAATAGTTTCTATCCAACAAGCCCTGTCCGTCCTGGGAACGCGAAAACTGTCCCACTTAGTGCTTAGCACCACGGTTCAGGAAGTTTTCCACAGAGTTCCCAAAGACTTTGTGGACATGCAATCTTTCTGGAAATACAATCTCACCTGTGCCATGGCTGCCCGAATCATTGCGACGATGAAGAATGAAACAGATGCCGAACTTTTTTACTTGGCAGGATTATTACATGATATAGGAAGCCTCATAATCTACAATGAGCTCCCTCAACAAGCCAAAGAGGTCATTGAGCTCTGCGCAACCACCGAACAACAGCTATATTTGATCGAAAATAAAATTCTCGGATTTAATCACGCTGAATTGGGGGGGGCATTGCTAGAGGAATGGATGTTGCCCAACGAGATACAGGAAGCGGTGAAATTTCATCATACTCCTTTAAGTGCCAAAAAGTTTCCCCTGATTGCCAAAATTATTCATCTCGCAGATATCGTCTCTCACAACATAACGATGGAGGATAGCGGAGAAGCGTCTGCCACACCCATGGCCCCCAATATTTTGGAACACTTAAATCTCACAGAAAAGGACTTGGACGCGATTCAAATTGAGGCTGAAAAACTTGCCTCCTCGATATTTACTTCGTTTGAGAACTGAGCTCTGGAGTCCGTTAAAAGATTTATTTTCCACATCCCCCTGAATGTCAATTGACCTTATCCCCATGAACCAGACGGTTTAAAAGTAGCGTTTTCCAACCTTCCATTTTTCTTTATCTCTGTTCTTAATTTTTAGGTGTCTTTTTCCCTTGACCAGAGTTGTTTTAGAAGGCAAGGTTTTCTTTCAAATAATACCGTAATGTGTAATATGATCATTTAGGTAATCATCGCACCCCACGAAAACCATATACATCTAGCTCCCATGATCGATACTTCCACCTGGAATTTATTCATCCCCGCCATTTTACTGCTCGGCCTGCTTGTTATTCTGCTGGCCCGTGGGTTCGGGGTGATCAAACTCGAATGGCTGAATATTCAAGCGTTGAAGGAAATGCGAAAGCTCAGGGGGGAAACCAACGACCCTATGCATAAGGAGGCCCTGGAAGCCATATTGGTGCATTGTAAAATCCTCAATTCCAAATGGATCCTGATGGAGTCGGATCTCAGTATTCTGGAAAACACTTACACTCTTGTGGAAAAGATCGCCCGTTCCTACCATCCCGAATCCAGCCACCCGGTTGAAGAAGCCCGTATCAGGTGGGTCCTGCAAGCGTTTATGGGTTTAAAAAATCGCCTGCTTGTCTTGACCACCTGGAGAGGGGTCCATGCCGTCACCCAGTTTCGAATACACCATATTGTGCTCCTGTCACGAGCTTGGAAGCTAAAAGAAGAATGGAAGGAATGGCGAGCTGTTAAGTTTCTGACCCGGCATGGTCTCTATCCTTTGTTCCATTGGGTGTTCTACCTCATCCGTTGGCTTGATTTGACGTTCTGGGCGATTAGAATGATGGCGTTCATTTTACAGGATGTCATATTTAAAGTATTTCTGGTCAGGTGGTACCTCATCGTTGGAGAACTGGCCATTCAGGTATACCGCGATCAGGAGAAGGAACCAGATATTCAGCCTGAGGATCTCCTTGAGGATCTTAATTCCATGCCGGAAATGGAAAACCCAATGATGGCCGACCTTCCCGACGAAATACTAAGAATTTCAGATTCTTCCAGAGATGATATTTTGTTCCACTCCTGGAGTGTGAAATGGAAGAAGGCAAAAGGAATTTATGTACGCCTTGTAGAAGATATCGCCCAAGCCCATCACCCCCAGTCAAAACAGCCCATTTACGAGGCAAAGTTATTCGATCTACTGATGGGAGGGGTGCGTTTTTCAGAAAAAATTGCCGCTATTCAGACCTTTCCCTTTTTCAACAAACTCCTGGACCTCAGGGTCTCTCATGTGTTGATGGTCAAGGATACTGCCGATTATTTTATGAACAACCAAGCTCTAGCCTGGGTCAGGGAATACAAGCTCACCTATATCTTTAAATATGCTTTTTTAATGTTTAAAGTGATCCGAAGAGGGAATCCTGCACTTTTGTTTCAGGATTTTGTGTTGACTCTGGCGGGAGAAGGCTTCAAGCGATGGCTCTACCTTTACCTCCACGACAGAATCACTATCGAGGCAAACACCGTTTATCAGGAAAACAGATTAATATCCAAGTAGGAGTTGTTGCGAAGTATGAATGGACAGATAAGAATTCAAATTGCTTCTAAATTTTCATTTATTCAAGAACACTTTGTCATAAAGCAGACCTGCTCCCACACCGCCTAAAATTGGGCCTATCCAATACACTAAATGATTGGTCCAAGTTCCTGAGACCAACGCAGGCCCAAAAGATCGTGCAGGGTTTAATGAAGCACCCGATACGGTTCCCCCTGCCAGGATACAAAACGCCAGGGTCATTCCAATAGCGACTCCATATATTCCCTTTGGAGCCCGGTCATCTACGGCAACCCCATAAACCACAAAAACTAAAAAGAACGTGAGTATGGCTTCAAGAAGCACTCCTTGAGAAAAAGCCACTCCTGGAGCAAGAACCTGTGATCCCAGGTTGCCTGGTTTATCAGTAAAAATCAGTAACAAATATAATGCGGCAAAAATTGATCCAAACACTTGCGAAACAATATATCCCAGAGCCTTTTCGGATTCAATTTTGTTGGTAATCCATAATGCTATGGTTACTGCAGGGTTAAAATGCGCCCCTGAGATATGACCCAACACGTAAATCATGCACATTAAAACCAAGCCATGAGCTAAAGCGACTCCCAGAAGACCCATGCCTGTTAAGGCATCTGATAAAATAGCTCCGCCGCCAATAAAAACCAAGGCAAACGTACCTATCGCTTCAGCAATATAAGATTGATTGTTATTCATACGTGTATCAATTATTCCTTCTCCTCATGGGGGAGATCGGGGGATCATTTTCACCCACATTATGAGGCAAGGTGCCGTCCATCCACGATTTAAGGATATGAGGTATCACTCCTATCTTATCCCCCAACTTAGTGGACTTGCCAAAAGTGGAAAAGAAGGTTTCTGGATTCGTGATCACTTGATGGCAGTTGGAGCAAACCCCCAACCACTGGTGAATCAGTGGAGAATCCTGGTCAAGAGTTTTAATAAACATTCCGGAAGGGTTAATGAAGTTGTTGGGTAAGGGTCTGATTGTGTGACAACCCGAGCAAGGCCTTCCGAACCGATCTGCTCTGCGATGGATGAATCGGGAGTCCTGGTTGATGGTTTCCTCATTTCTTCGGGCTCCACTTTCCTCATGACAGTTCATACAAACACCAAAATGCCTGTGCGGCATAACCGAGACGCCTCTAGTGAGAGGGGGCAATCTCCATTCATTGGATTGTCTCCACGAAACAGTCGATGAAAACAAGTGACAGGATCGGCACGTTCCCCAATAAGGGTGAATTTCATCACTGGCCCGGGTCACGATTGGAGGCGTTTGCCTTATGTCTAACGCCGTAAGATGACTGAAGGCAAACATCCCGAAGAAAACAACGGAAAGGAATTGCTGTCGGTGGACTTTCTGAACTTCCTTTCTACTTTGCTTATCGATTCCGATGTTTTGGGCAGACATCAAAAACCCAGACATACTCACTATGCACATCGCGGCAAAGGCCAGTAACAGGGGAGATGTAAAGTTTTCTGAAAAAACCAGATGCGCCGTAGCAAAAGCCAATGACAATAGAAGCAAAAACTTGTGGATGGGGAGCGCGTTCTTCAAGAGCCCCAAATTTTCTTTGGTTTTAAACTCTGGACGTTGAATCAGGTATTTCAGCGGGACATAGATCATCCCCGTAGTGAGCAGAAGTAGCGAACACCAACCCGCTACCACATGAAAGGTTTCCTGAATGTGACCTTTATCATGACTAAAAAACAGGCCACCTAAAAATGGATGATTGGTTCCATTGGCGATTAACCCCAGAATCAAAAAGAATACAGCATTGAAGATGACGAGCAGGGGTAATATTCTGTAGGTTTTTGTAGCCCCGCTCTCCTTCCGCTTGGCTTCGTCTGATTTGTTTTTTGATTCTTCCGCCATATTCGATTTTTTATTCGATCAACACAAAAAAAGGACCATTGAAATTAAACACCCGCACACCTCAATCGTCCCTAATATTAAATTGGATTAAAACAAAGAAAATATATTTTCAAAACTGCTGGGAACAAACAGGCCCGACAGTTAAAAAAAATGAACTATTAGTAATACCTTATGCCTTCTCAGGATTTGACTCGCTCTCTTGGCCTTTTCCAAAGGGCAGCCACTTCAACCCTCCTGTTAAAGAAAAGAACTTCTCTTTTCCGGAAATAGGTTTGCAAAAGACCGTCACTTCTCCAATATGATCAATGACCTCTTCAATTGCTAAGCGAACTTCATTCGCTATCTTATCGGCTTTCTCAACCTCCAAATGGTTGCTGACCTCGATTTCGATATCGACCCAACTTTTTTCTCCCATGAATCGTCCACGGGCATATGAAATACTGCGAACCCCCTTAACCTCCTGGGCGGCTTGATATATTTTTTTAAGATCTTTGATTTCAATGGATCCATCCAGCAATCCTTTCAGAGCATCGCTCACCAACTCGACTCCGATCTTCAACACCAAAAATGCCACAAACATGGCCGCCAAGGGATCGAGAACCGGGAAACCCGCTACCGCTCCTATAATTCCAAAGAAAACACCGACCGAAGACATTGCATCGGAACGATTGTCTAAGGCATCCGCTTTAAGTGCCGGGGAATTATTTTCTTTGGAAACGCACATCTGGTATCGGTACATGACTTCATTAATAACAATGGACAGAAGCGCACCCCAAACCGCAATGGCATGCGGCGGGGTTGCCGTTCCTTTAAAGATAAGAGCCGCAGACTTGAAAAATAAAACCAGAGCTCCCAAAAATAAAATGATTCCTACTATTGCCATTGAAAAATACTGAATTTTTCCATAACCATATTGATAGGTTTCATTTTCCTCCTTGGCGGAAATTTTCATACAAACCATGGTAACCAGCGAACAAACAACATCCGCCAGACTATGGAGTGCATCTGCCATTAAAGCGGCACTCCCGGAAATCACGCCTAAAAACCCTTTATAAATTGCCAGCGACAAATTCGCTAAAAAGGAATAAAAGGGTGCTCTGTCCTTACATTCAGAACATTCAATTCCACATTTCATGATCCGCTCCGTGTCCACCAAACAAAAATTTTCTATTATCTTTATCGGTCAATAAAACTCCCCGAGATTGGCGGTCCGATGGCTCCCCGTCCAGACTCTGAAACATAATTTCTTCACCGCTCTTCTCCGATAATAGTTGGAGAATATTGCCACCCAACACCCGATAAAAGCCATTTACCTTCCAAGCTTTCAATTGACCTTTGTGGATCATACTCATCACATCCGCCTTTTCAATTGTCAGAATGGAGGCAATTTCTTCCGGCGAATAAATGGAGTTAGCTTTAATATCGCCATCATCTCCAAAAAAACCCATCACCTGCTTTCCCATCAATACTGTTCCTAATAACAAACCGACTCTTTCAAAAATAGTCCAAAACATAAGGGATATCCTCTAGTGTTCAGTTTCAGGTGCTATTCGTAAATGCTGAAATTCCGGGTAAGGTGTTAACTTCGGCGGTATTTTTATATCCGCAGTGGGTTCAAAATAAGCCAGCCTTTCAAATCCAAATACCATGGCAATATATTTATAGGGAAATATAGCAATCTTGTTGTTATACATGCGAATGGATGCGTTCAATTGTCCCCGTTCGGTGGCCACCCGATCCTCCGTCAACACAATATTGTGCACCAGATTTTTATGCGGTTCAAAAGACATCAAATTAGGATACTGTTCCACAACAGCCATAAGCTGGGCCAGCGACGAGTCAATCCCTCCTACCGAACCCTTCAAGGCCTTCAATGTTGGAGCTGAAGGAGTAGCCGTGGGCAACGCCTTCGCCACCTTTTCCTGTTTCAACAGTTTCTGGGTTTGCGCAACCTGACTCCGAACTTCCGCTACGTTGCTGAAAATTTGTTTTTCCAGATCGGTATAACTGAGATAGAGCTCCACGATGTTGCCAAACAGGTTATTCCTTCGTTGCATTTCAGCATGCACGCGACCGGTATTGGAATAAACTGCTTCTCGCAGTGAAACAATCTGGTTATAGGTTATAGTCATCGCCAATAATGACACCGCACCCAATGCCGCCAGGAGAATAAATAATCGAGCCTTCCGGCTTAAGTCGATGGTGGGGATCTTTGGCGATTTTTTCTTCGAAGAGGGAAAGCGCAACTCATCCGCATAAAGTTTTTTCAGCGTATCCGCCATGGTGTCCATCGTGTGCTGTGTGTCCTTCATTCTCGCCACCTACCTAAAGGTTTTCATCTTTTCTCTCCGGCCTTACTCAGCAGAAGAGGGGATGTATCTCAAATTCCAATATCTATTTATCCTCAAGCTCCAAGGATTTTTTAAAACACGCCACTGCTTTGTCATGGTTTCCCATACTTTCATGGGTGAAACCCAGAGACTGATAGGTTTTCCCCATTTTGGGGTCGATTTCAATGGCTTTCTCAAATGCCTTGACCGCATCCGCATATTTTTTCAATCCATCGTAGCTCATTCCCAGACGATAATAAGCATTGTAGGATTCATCATCTATCCCCGCCACCTTTTTAAAGTACTCGACGGCTTTTTTATAATCTTCATTGCCCAAACAAATCATTCCCAGACGGAACAATGCGTTCTCATGATCCTTGTCAACAGCCAACGTCTTTTCCAGATATTCGATGGCCTCATCATCCCGATGAACTTTGGCAAGACAAACACCCAAATGGTAAAGAACATCGACATCATTGGCGTTTAGCTCCAAAGCACTTTTAAGAAAAGGGATAGCCTCAGAATATTCACCATTGCTATAGCAATTGTTGCCCTTTTTTCTGTTGAACTTGTGTTCAGAGTCGGGATCAATGGTTACCAGGTCAATATATCCGTCAACAACGCTTCGGGACATTTTAGAAACTATTTGACTTGCAAGCCTGAAATACTGATCAAAGTTACTTCCCACTTTATTGTTTGCCATACAGGTTCCCCATTAAATAACGTTCCATTTACTGAATAATTACGTGACAAGCCTCGCAAGGGCCACGGTCCCGATGAGGCATTCTCGCCCCAGCCTGAATGGTCGGTGGCGGTAAGATAATGCCATCCGGATCGGGTTTCAAAGTTGCAGTATCCCCAATTAAATGACAGCTGGTACACGGTCCGCGATAAGGGTGAGGCCTCATAGCCCCGGCCATTATCATCGGTGCGGTTTCTACCTGTGCCATCCCAAGAATGTTGTCAGCCCTTATTTTAAATTTCATGGTCTGACCTTTTCTCCAGACATGAACTTTTGTTTTATTCTTATTCCTCAACCGCATAGTCTCTTTTTGGAACTGTTCCAGGTTTGCAACCGGTCGCTCCTTAACACTCAGCAAAACATCCCCGCCCCGTATACCGGCTAACAGGGTATTCAAGGTAACTTCATCGACCATCACCCCCGAGAGGTCCATCGGCATGTTGAATTTCTGCTTTAATTCAGTACTTAAAGGTAGCAACTCCATTCCCTGCCAGTGGGCTTCTGATAACTTTATAGTTTTAATCAACTCTTTGTTGACCTGTTTTTGTTGCACCAGAAATGCGTCACCCCCTCCAGCCATCGCTGTCGGGTTTTGCGCAATGTTCACAAACCCGGCTGACATATTATTTTGGTTCATCATTGGATCCATGTTGGGACTCATCCCGGGTGCCGCAGGATTTACTCCCGCCTGCCACTGTATTCGGGGTATTGAGTTTGGCTCATCCCCCCACTCGCTAAAACTCAATAAAGCCGCAAGGATAAGAATGGCAAGCATCACCATCCCCACACCTAAAATGATATCTTCAGTTTTATAATCTTTTATAAATTTTCGGAAGTTCATTTAAAAAAGATGACGAACGAAATCAACAGCATCACGATTGAAAAAACAAGTTTCACAATCTGAGCCGGGACCCGAAGGGTTAAATAAGCTCCCAATTGACCTCCAATGATCGAACCGGGTATTACAAACATTGCCACCAAAACAGGAAATTGCCAGTCGAAAGCCCCGGTAATCGCTCCGTCACCCAGTGAAAGGAAAATCCCAAAGATTGAAGTTAAAAAGACAACTCCACTGGAATTGGCGATGGCTTGCTTAATGGGTAATTTTAATACCGCCCTCTGCAAGGGAACTTCTATTACCCCGCCAGTGATCCCTAATACTCCGGAGAAAAACCCCATCGGAATACCCAGCAGGTAAGAATATTTTAATGTCGGTATTCCTTTTAATGGTTTTTCCTTATGAGGATTGTAACCATTACTGGTAACCACTTCGAAGATCAAAACCAAACTCGTTAGAAGCGCAAAAACACCCAAAATCATTTGGATCAGGGTCATGCCCAGGACTTTGCCAACAAAATATCCCAGGAACATTCCGAAAAAAGCGGCCGGAACCAGATAAGTGATTTTTTCAAGATCCAGAGTACCTTTTCTTAGGTATTTATAGGCCGAAGCCCCCGAGGTAAAAAAGCTAGCCAAGTACGCGATGGGCCGAATGAGCACAAGCCCATAATGAAAAAAGTAGATCAAGCCAGAAACCAATATGATACCTCCACCCATGGAGAGCATACCGGTCATAACCCCCGACAACAGCCCCAGAAGAAACAAACCCACCCATTGATATATTTCGATTCCGGTATTGTTAAAGGAAGGTACTTCGGTGGTGGCCGAGGCCATATGCGGCAAGACGAAGCCTTTGTTGATAATATCCTGGAAGACCCTAAGGGCGGCATCTAAAGGAACCACCGCATTGACAGGAGTGCCATCATTCTGGGAGTAAATTGCTGTAATGATGCCTACCGCTTCTCCTCTGGAGTTCAGCATCGGCCCGCCAGAATTTTCCCATCCAATGGCCCCATCCAAAACGATCAGGGAATCATAGTCTTTATCATTGACGATCAAGGTTTGCTCAGGTTCGACTACTGTCCCCTGGTTAATACTAAGCCCCGTCCCATAAGGGTTTCCCAGGGTATAAACAGCTTCTCCCGCAAAGACAGGATTGGACTTCCCGACATAAACCGGGGTAAAGACTTTGCGGGCAACAATTTTCATCAACGCCAAATCATTGACCGGATTGCCCTGGATCAATTCTGCGTTATAAGTTTCAGCGACCATCCTGGCGTTAAAAACCTTGACTTTGAATTTAGTGGCGTCTCGAATCAAGTGATAGTTGGTCAGAAAATAACCCTGCTCCTGAAGGATGATCCCTGACCCAAGATCTACAAATCCAGCCGCTGAACCATCTTTGGGAATCCCCTTAATATTAACCACACTCCGGAAAAACATCCGTTCAATCGGAGTCAAAGGGTTCGCCTTCAAAGCAACCAGCAGATCCTTTTCATTCTGAGTTGTCTGAATCGAAGGAGCTTTAGCCAGATTTGTGATTTCCTGGATCAGAGGAGTCTTTCTTTCGTAGACATAAATATAGCCTATATAGGCCAGCAATGAAAGGACCAGCATCCCATAGAACGCCCCCTCCAGCTTCCACTTGGTTTTACAAAAAGGTTCATCCGGTTCTTCAACTTTAAACATAAAGATACCTGATTAAATAAAAAGCGGAAAACAGCATGAAAAGCCCCATAAAGGGCAGACCCACCTTCAAAAATTCATTAAAGCTTAGATTGAACTCTTTAAATTCTTCCTTGCCTTCTAATCCCATCTTCTTACCGTATTCGGCCAAGTAGTTGGAAGCGATGGTTCCTGAAGTGGCCCCAGTGATCGCAGCGGAAGATCCGGCACAAACTCCCAAAGACAAGGCCCACCAGATATAACCGTGGTCGGCATATTGAGTAAAATCGCCCGCAATGGGAATGAACAAAGACGTGGCCGGACCGGCATTCAAAAATATGGTCAAAACTCCAGAGGAAATCATGGTCAATATTGCCTGCGCATAATGATGCCCATCGGAAACCAGCCAGATCAAATAGGAAACCCGGTTCAGAAGACCAGAAGCCTGTAGCCCCCCGACCATGATGAAAAGAAAAAAGAAAAAAGCGATGTCCTTATAGTTCAAGTTTTGAAGCACCTCCTGTTTTCTTGTCGCCACAACTACCAGAGTCAAAATACCTCCGGCCACAGCTATCACGGAGGGGCGAATCTCGATATCCCCTGAAAAGACGAATAACACCACCATGAGCAAAAAAATCAAAATCCCACTATTAATTTTTCTGTTAAATTTTAAAGGTTCATTCATTCCTAATAGCACATCCTTATCCCCAGTGCCTGCCCGAATCAGCGGTTTTTCAAGAAGCAGTGGTTCCTTTCGGAAATAGATAAGGGAAAAAAGAATTCCCATCCCTACCAGGCAGGCGGGAAACATATGGGATATGAAATCCGTAAAAGCCAGGGACGTTGAAGATGCAATCAACATATTTGGGAAATCGCCGACCATGGAAGAAGCACCTCCTAAATTGGAAGCAATCACTTCCGACACCACCACCGGTATAGGGCGCATCCCCAGTCCGGCGCACATTACAATGGTAATAGGAAGAACAATGACGATGGTCGTCAGATTATTGATGAACATAGAAAGCAGGAAAGTCACACAGGAAAACAAAACGAGGATCAACCACGGGTCATTTTTCGCCAACCTTGCCATGGCAAAGGCACAACCTTTGAACAATCCAGTCTGGGCCATCGCATCTGAATAGAGCATCATCCCGAACATCAGAAAAAGTGTCTCAAAGCTTATAGATTGATAAACCTGGGACGCGTTAAAAAAATCATACCAGGATCCAAATAGGATCGTGGCGGCCGCACCATAAAGAACTCCTAAAAACCGATCGACCCTATCTTTAAAAATAAGGTAAAAAACCGCACAAAAAACCGCCACAAGAACCAGAGTTTGCATCGATCAGGCCTCTACAGTTGCAGGAGCCCCAACGAAGCGAACCAAAACATTGCTGACATGCGGCACGTTATTAAATAATTCTTCTTCCACCGATTCGGATATCCCTCTTGCCCGGGTAACTGTAATAGAGGGAGACACCTCAATGGTCAAATCAATCCATATCTTGTGACCCATTTGCCGGGTACGGACTTTTGGAATCGCTTCCACACCAGTGATCCGTTTCGTAACTTTTTTAATATAATTGGTGGTTTCTTCGGGCAAGGATTTATCCATCAAACCAAAATACGAATCCTTGAGCAATCCAAAACTCAAGATGCCAAGATGGGCCGATTCCATTAACGCAACAATGGGGTCAAGCATTAAGATGCCAAAATGACTGGCAGACACCGCAATGATAACCAGGCTGGACGAAAAGGCATCGGCCTCATGGTGCCGGGATACCGTTGCGACCAAAGGGCTGTTTGTCTCGTAAGCGATACAACGGGAATATTTATAGAGAAAAATATTGACCAGTACTGAAACGATGGCAGCAAACAATGCGATTAAGTGGGGCGGCTGGTGATGAGTTTGATTGAAAAGAAAATCAAAGGCGAAAATAAACATATATGCGGAGGCTAAAAACAAAACTATGGAAATGACCAAGGTCGCAAAAAATTCCACTTTTTCGTGGCCATAGGGATGCTCTGAATCCATTCCTCTTTTAGAAATTTTCGAGGAAACCCATATCACGGCGGAGGAAGCAACATCTTTCAAGGAATACAGGGAGTCGGCTATAAGCGCCTGACTTCCGCTGAACAACCCAACAGATAATTTCATGACGAACAAACTGCTATTACTGCCGATCCCGATCCAAGGAATACTTTTATAACATTTCGAACATTCTGGATAACGCATAAGAACTCAAAGCCCAGTCAATCTAAAATTAATCCCAGTTCCCGTTAACTACCCGCTCACAACCTCAAAAGGTGCCGCCCCCCAGGAAAAGCATCCCAACTAAACCTCTTCTACGGTTTCTTTACCCTCAAAAGCATCTTTAACCGCCTGTCCGGCTTTTTTAACCTTTTTCTCGATATCCTCCACCAGGTCTGGATTGGTATTTTTTAAAATCTCCATTCCCACCGCCCCAAGGATAATGCCGCCCACCACCCCACTTGTCACCGCAACGTATTTGATACCCATGATTCCCTCCTTAAAAATAAAAACACCTGTCTACCTGGGCTCGCAAACTTCTAACCCGGGTTCATACCTTTTCAGGAGCCGCTTCTTCTACCGAATCACCCTTATTAATCGAACTTTTTATAGATTCTAAACCACCTTTTAATTTGCTTTCAATTTCCTCAACCAGCTTAGGGTTGCTTTTATTGAGAAGTTCCATGCCTATTGCGCCGACAATAATCCCCGCAAAGACGCCTAAAGTTGTTTTCATCGTGTCCTCCTTGCAATCATTTTTTCATTATTAAATTTGGAGCCAACTTCATTCATCGTCATCAATTTCCATCAGGTCCTTGTTATTTTTAGTTCTTGCAGCAATCGTGAAGAACAAGGTCACGATCATCCCCAACATAAACGCGGCAAACACGACCACAATTGTCGGCACTTTCACCGGGGCACCCATAACAAAATGAATAAAAATAGGCTCCATATTTTGCGATGCAAAAATGGTGAAGATGATAGCCAGAAACATGCTGAATATTAGTTTGATCATTTACGAATTTCGACCCGATCATTTAAAATATTGGCCAAGCACCGGCACAACCCAGGTCCTGCCGGCTATAGCGGTAGTCATCCCGATGAACATGAACACCAGGCATAAAACAGCGGAAGCAAGAAAGACAAACGGACCGATCACAGGCGCGATGGAAAAAAATGACGCCGCCACAAACCAACAAAAAACACACAACCCCTGCCGTCCATGAGCCACAGCAAAATTATTATTGGGTTGAACAATAAAGGGAACAATCGAAAGAATGCCGACATAACTCAATACAGCCAACAACTTTCCTCTCGCAACATCATCCTGGTTATCTCCTGCCATAACCCCCCCTTTCTAAAAAAAACTGTAAACAGGAACAAATCCCGTTTCTATAAGATTAAAGATTTATATAAATTCCACAAACAACCTAAGAGTGTCCCCACTCACAAGGAACCCGATCAGACCCAGCATGTCGTCAGCAGTCAACGTCTAAAAAACCCATCTTCTCCCAATGTTTAACGGGAATATCCAAACCCAGCCTCAAGGCCCCTTCGGCTCCAATATAAAGAGGAGCCTTGACAGTATTCACCTTGACAGCACCAAAGTCTTTAAACGCCTTTTCAATAGCGGCAGGCAAACCATCGACCTGACTCATCCCTCCGGCCAGGACGATGTTTTGTAAAACCTCATCTTCAAATTCAGGGTCAAAACTTAATAGCAATTGCTTAATCCCCTCCACAATATCCGGCACCAGAATGGAACAGGCATAAACCATAGCATCAGTAATATCATGGGCCTGAGTCACCCCTTCCACCCTCAGGTTGGCAACGATCTTGCTTCTGGGTGGCAGAACGGTGCCAAATTTTTCTTTTAATTTTTTGCAAAGAAGGGTGGTGATGGTCGCGTCTGGGAACTGGGCTTTTAAAGCCTCAGCCAAAACACCATCGACATAATTCCCCGCCTTGTTGATGGTTAACTGGTGATCTCCATCCGGGATTCTCCCCTTCATAGCGCAAAGATCTGTTGTCCCCGCGCCGATATCAACCACAATGGAGTTGTTTAATTTTTTCTGCTCATAGGCAACAGCAAAAGGTTCCGAGATCAACATCACGTGATGCATGCACTTACGGGCAATCTCCATCAATAATTTTTTACTTTGCAGAGAGGCTTTCGCAGGCACTCCGATCACACCACATATATTTCTTCCCTGAGGCACTTCGGCCTTTTCAATCAAATGAGAGAGCAACTCCTCCACGGCTTCATGGTCTCTGCCTTTACCCTCCTTGATCACTCCATCCGCCAGCGGCCTGCTGATTTCGAGGGATTCGCGCATTTTAACAGCCTCGGCCCCATACATAATAGCTTCACCCATAACTTTGATGCCAATAATATCCCTCGGCCAACCCACAACAGATTCAACAAAAAACTGAGCCCCATCCTCACCAACCAGTGCCGAACGTGAGGTTCCCAAATCAATGCCTACCAGATAATCCTTCGATATATCATCGCCCACCGATTTCTTCTTAACCTTCGCTCGAACCTTCCCTTGCGCTTTGGATTTGGCCACTTGTTGATCCCCCTCTTTTGTTAGCTTTTTTGAATTCGCCTGAACTCCGACCATCTTCGCCAGTCCCAAAACTTGAGACCTTACCGATTTTAACGTGGCGATATCTTTCGAGTTTAGCTCCAAGCTCACCTCAGTTAATTTCCTATTCTCGTTCTTTTCTTGCGTCCTCAATACATAGAAAGTTCGACGCTTTCTTCACTACGCCGGAGGTAACAGAGCCTACACTAAGCCCCTTTTTGCTCTCCTTCACTTTGCCCACCAAACCCGGTAACCCCCCGCTCAACCCGGAAGCCACTGCACCCACACCACGGTACCCCATACCAGCCACCCGGACCACGCCAAGAACACTTTTCCCAACCAAACTCAAAACACCTCCGGCCACGCCAGTCGCAACCCCAACTGTTCCCTTGGCGAGGTCACCGGCAAACTCCAGGGTTTCCCGCGTCACCTTCCGCGTTCCCGTGTAGAGGCCCTGCGCCGCATTTAAAGCCATGTTGACCTGCTCGGCCTTTTCCTTATCCTTGGGGCTTAATTTTCTTTCTTCCCGAACCCCCCCCCGCTTTTTCATACTTTCGAGGAGGGCACGCCTGACATCATCAGAAGGCTCATCCGGCTCCGTATCACCCATCATGCTATCAAGGAGAGCGCGCCTGGCATCATCGGACGAATCATCCGGCTCCGCGTCAACCACAGCCGCCTCTTCAGCAAACTCCTGCTCCTCCACAAAATCTTCTTCCGGGCCCTCATCGACAGGCGCCTCATAGAGAGAGTTTTCTTCCCCAGCCTCCTCCTCGTCGCCATAAAACTGATCCACCAGATTTCTTGTTTTCAAATCTCTCGCTAAATCTGCTGGCTTTTCTACCGCGCTCTTTTTCACCGGTGCTGGTTTGTCCTTTAAAATTTTCGCGCCGGCCAGCTTTTTTGCCTTGGCCCGATCTTCATCGATACGCTCTTGGTTGAGACGTTTGTTTTCGAGAAAATCTTCCAACGCCAACTCCCCCTTGGTCTGCGCTCTTTTAGGCGTCTTCTTAGTTGCCTTGCCAGGCGCTTTCTTAATCGTCTTGCCCGGTTTCTTTCCCTCGTCTTTTTTCATAATGATTTAGTGGCTATTGAAGATTAATAAAGGTTTAACAATCAAAACCCATTTCAACCAGTAAGCTGTTCATAAAAATCACCCAAGAACGACCAGACCCACCATGTTGAATCTCTGAATTTCCAACTCACTTTTATTTCCCGCCATAGCGGCATTGAGAGCCTTCACCGCCGAGCTAGCATCAACGATACGGATATTGTTAATACTTTTTATGATGTCGCCATTCTGCACCCCAGCCATCATGGCCATACTGTTATTATTGACATCCTTTACCCGCAAGCCCTGGGTGTTTCCCGAAAGCCCCAACTGCATGGCCCTTCGCGGAGTCAACAAGTCAAGATCCATCCCCATCCAATTGGTATCGTTTAAGTTATTGATGTTAACTTGCCCGTTGCCCTGCATGCCACGCATTCTATTCTGGTTGACAGGTGCCATACCCATGGCGGCTATATTTTGCCCCATACCCATGTTGTTCTGACCCATCATATTATTATTGCCCATGCGTCGCATCGCCTTGCGGTTGTCTTGATTATTCATCATACCCATGTTCCCCTGCATACCTCCATTGCCCTGCAAGCCGCGCCTTCTATCCTGATTGACCGGGGTTATGGCATTCATATTGCCCATTGGCGCCATGTTTTGACCCATCATATTGTTGCCCATGCCCATGCGTCTCATCGCCTTGCGGTTGTCCTGATTATTCATCATGCCCATGTTGTTTTGCCCCATTCCCATACCCATCATGTTATTTCCCATTCCCATTGTTGGCTGAGGGAAAACCTGATTAAGCGTGGTGGGCGTGCCGCCTACCGATATTTCCGTTTCCAGCCTAACGCCTTTTCGCATATAAAAGATTCGAATCGGCACACCTTTCTTTGTCTTATGGATCATCTTATGAAATGTCTTCGGGCCATCAATCGCGCGCCCATTCACCTTGAGAATAATATCTCCGGGCAGTAACTTCGCTTGCATGGCCGGTGAGTTCATAGACACAGTACGGACCAGCACACCGCGATTGGGATTCACATCAAACTGCCGGGCGGCAATGGGATTGACTTCTTGAATATTCATACCGACAAAATTCGTCGCGCCAAAATTGCTGGGCACTGCCGGAAAGCCGCTCATGACCCCATTTCCTCCGCCAGCATTATTGGTACCACTACCCATCATTGTTACGTTCATAAAAGCCGCTGGCTGGCCCCTCGCCTTCAGGACACGGTCCATCGGGTTGACCGCACATGGAGCATCGTTAAATTTATGACAATCTGCACAGTCGCCCCAAAATGGATGCGGCATTGGTGCGTCACATGAAATGGTTGGGGCCTGGCCAAAATTGAGTCCAAACAGGACGGGTTGCGCCTTCGCCATATTGCCATTCATAGCGTTTCCACCATTCATTCCATTCGCACCGTTCATACCCATTCTGCGGTCGGCATTAGCGTTCATGGCGTTAGCCTGAGCCATCATCGGTTCTGGTAACACCACGCCAGCATCCGTGAGAAATTGTTTGGCAGTATTGGCCGGAATCGCGAACCCCACTCCAGAAAATCCCCCGTTGGTGGTAAAGATAGCCGTATTAATGCCCACAATTTCGCCATGGTCATTGATAAGAGGGCCACCACTGTTCCCCCTGTTAATGGATGCATCGGTCTGTAGAAGGTCGGCGTGCCGCACCCCCTGAATGGTAATGGTCTGCCGCTTGGCGCTGACGATACCCTGGGTCACCGTCTGACTGAGCCCCCAGGGGCTACCAATTGCAATGACCGGATCGCCAACTTGAACAGCATCCGAATTAGCCAAAGGAGCAAACGGAAGTTTATTGTTAGAGTCGATTTTTAAGATTGCCAAGTCTAACGTTTTGTCAGCTTTTTGAACGGTGGCCGGAAGACGAGACCGAGTCCCATTTACATAAGTGGTGACAAATATAGAAGTGGCTCGTTCGATCACATGATAGTTAGTCAGGATATGACCGTGAGGACAAACAATGGCTCCCGAACCAATGCTCTCCACAGTCGGCCCGCTGAACGGGTCGACAAACGTCAGGTCGCCTGAAGGCGGGGTATTTCCAACCTGTTCCGGATTTTGATTTGGAGCCATCGGGTCAACCTTCTCCTGCGGTGCCAAAGCATTCTCGTTTCCCTGTGCCTGCGGGTGCCCGACCGGCAATTGTGACGTCGCGGAAATGTTGACCACTACCTGGTTGGCCCTGGGAATAATAGCTCCAAAGACAGAAGAACCCGCCACCCCCATCATCTGAGGATTATTCTGCATACTAGGGTTGCCCTGTTGCTGAGCAGGATTCATACCCCCCACCCATCGCATTCCCCCCACGGGGGTCATCATCCCCTGGTTTTGAGCTCCTGGTTGAGACATCTGCTGATTGCCAGGCTGGCCTGCGATTTGAACCGCCTCCGTCTTCGGCCCACCGCCGCCGACTAGAAAAGCCAAGGCACCCTTGTTAAAAAGAACCCATCCAAAAGTGGCTAAGCCAATAACAACAGCACCCCAAAACAGAGGGAATAATCCTTTAGCACAGCCTTTAGTCTCCGCACCCATAACGTTACTCCATTCAAAATGCCCATTAAGACATTAAGTTCGATTTTAATCAATTCGATGTCCTGGCCTTGCTAGCAAAACCATGAACATCTGGTTGCGTTGCTTACTCGCCAGAGTCCTTACGCCGCATCTTGACACCGGCGGTCAAAGCCACCATGCCGCCCACCACTAGCAAAAGAGGAACCAACCCTCTCATAAGTTCAGCGAAAGACCACCAATATTCGCTCATAGCCCAAAGACCCAACCCCAAGGCCAGCACCCCACTAATAATACTTGGCATAATCAAAACCTCCCACCAGGTTAAAATGACCCAGCCCGCCGCAAGCGGACATGGTGTATCGAAATCAAAATTTTGTTGAATATTCGGAACTGCCCAGATGAAAAAATTGGGGGGATTTAAAATAAAAAACATCCTCACAATCAAAACGGCCTCAAGCTACACCAAAACACCCTTATTATCGGAACTCCAGCGATACAATCTGATCTTTATGCAATCACGAAAACTTGGTTAGTATAGAAAAAAAAATGAGAATGTAAAGCTATTTAATTTATAAATTTAAAGAAGGTTTTGTTGTTCATTTCCAGCTAGATGGGGGGGGGATCACAACTCAAATCACGGCAAAAGTCCTCAAACCAAATACAAAATGAATTGACATAAAAAACCCGAAAAACTCGAAATTTACACAGAAAACAAGTGAGTTTTCCAAAACATTATACAAAAGTGAATGAGGGTGTAAATAAAGTCATACTGTACCCTCCAACCTTGTTTAGCCTTAAAATAGATTCATTCAACCGTTCGTCAGTCTCTTTTTGCTCTCTCATTTACCCTTGCAAGCCTGGGAGCGGAAAACATTTTTTGCAGTATTGGTGAGGAACTCCCGCGCATATTTTCCGCCCTGATGGTAACCGGACAATCCTTTTCTAGATTCCCCTTTTACCAACAGAAACAATTTTTCTTCCTGGGTCAGGTTTTCGGTGGATTCAAATCCCTTGGTAGCCAGCTTTTCAGCAAGAGTTTGCTCCAGCGCAAAGCCCTGCTGGGGCCTGACTTTCATGAGCAAGTCGGTTCCGGAAACCCGAATGGGCTCACCTTTAGCCAGTTCGAAAATTGCCTTGCCAATCTCCTGCATGAGTTCGTAATCGAACAACTCAATATGGAGAGCCCCTTCCCCTCTTTCAATAATTTGCTTTTTGATAGTTTCTGTTGACAAGTCCAGGAAAAAAAGGACATCAAAGATATCCAGATTTTGAGTCCTGAACAAACGGTGATGCTCATAGATCGTGAGGTCCTGGCTGAGGGAGCTGTTTTCCTCGGGCAACTTGTAGTCGAGGGAAACCCACTGCATGTTCATTCGAACGGACAATGCTTCAGCCAGGGTGCTTTTACCGGAACCCGGCAGGCCGTCTATACCTATTCTATTAGGATGGATATGGTTCCTCCTTAAAAATTGGAAGATCCATTCAGCATTATCCAGTGCCGCTTGAACTTTTTGAACACTATACACACTGGTTTTTTTAGGGAAAAAAAAGTGATGGATATTGGACTTCACGGCGGGCTTGCTAAGAAAGGATCGGGCCAAATCTTTAAATTCCGATAAGACAGCATCCTTGCCCACCTTACTAAACTTTTTTAAAAACCCATCCATGATTCGTCATTCCTCTTAGAGCCTTTTTGCGAGCGAGACTATTATACACCTGAATTGACTTGATGGCCCACCTCATACCTCCCCGCCAACCGAATAGAAAAAACCCAAAAAAAATGAAAAATAAGCTTGACTAATGCCAGGGTGAGGCCGATAATATAATTATGATAATCATTATCATAATTATAATCACCATTTCATTTTTTACTTCGTTCGCCCTAAAAAAAAGAGCCAGAAGTATTAAGAGGCGATGTTAGGCAAATTTCGGCTCCAGCACCCTGCATCGACAGGAGAAGGAAAATGATATTAGTTCTCATATTTTTTATTTGGTTGGCTTTTTGGCAGGCTAAAAAGTTCAGTCTCGACGCAACCACCGTAAGAAAAAATTGATTTAATCTAAGATTTTTGGTTTGGAGTTCGCATGATGAAACTTTTTGTCAATATTCTAGTAAATTTTGTCCTCCCACTATTCGTGGCTTTGATAAACTCCAAGAACCAACCTGGACGTGCTACCACCCAGTCCCTCCAGAATGGCAAACGGTGCAAAAATTGCCCCGTAGGCCTTTCATACTGATTGCACCCTAAATCCTGCATTTATTTTCATAAATTACCTGAATAGAGGTTGACAGCCCCCCCTAAAATGAGTATGATTCTCAATAACACTTGAATTAGCTGACTCTGGAGGGATAGCTCATGGAAAAGTCGATATGCGTTGAAGAAGATGAAATAATCTGTAAATGCTTTCAGGTTACGGAAAGTGAGATTAGAACCTGCATTGCGGAAAACGACATCACGGAAGTAGAAGATGTCACTTCCGATTGTGAAGCCGGCGGTAACTGCCAGACCTGCCATATCTTGATCCAACTTTTCATTGACCAGCATCATCAAAGTAAGGCAGTGACAAAAACTCCAGAGCCGGTAGCCGCAAATGCACAGAACAACGATAAAGGTTTTTTCGGCAAACTATTCGCCAGTGCTTAGAAGTCCTCAAGCCGGTTTTATCCCTCCGGTTTGAAGCTTTTTTAAATAAAATTTTAATTGGCTTCCTGGTCCCCCGCCACTTGCCAATAAAAAAATATATTGTCCCATTCCCTCCTTTCTCCCCCGTATCTCCTTGACCCCTTGCGTGAGCACCCGTCTCTCTTTTTAATCGTGTAAAAAGTTATCCAATTCTGATTTGAATAGCGTTGCTAACTCGGTTACAATTTCTGCGTATTGCAACCGTTTAATAAGAAGCCTGGATCACGCAAGGATTAGCATGCCATTCAATGGAATCGAAGAACTGGAAGCCAAGATCCAACTCGTGGTGAAGGAACTCCGTCGCCTTCAAAGGCAAAATAAAAAGTATTTGCAAACAGTTCAGGAAGTCCGGGAGCAAAAAAAATCCCTGGAAATCGAACTGGAAGAATACCGCCAGCAGATGAGTCAGGTAGATGATTTGGCGGCTTATACCAAAAAATTGGAAGACGAAAAAACCTTACTCCAATCCAAGGTGAAAAATATCGTGGACGATCTCGATACACTGGAATTTTTATAAAATATATACTCCCACCTTCCCCTGATCCAACCCGCGTTACAGTCAAGCATTTTCCCAAGTGAGGAAATTTGGGATACCTCCAACTCATCCGCTGACTCGCAAATGAAATTGGCTGAAAATCAAAAATTTGGATGACTGGTTGTCGGCACCTTTTATTTGTCTGGTGAAGTTTAGACGAAGATGAAATTTGCTGTTTTTTCAAGGATACCCAGGCCAAAATCTAGGTCAAATTCTCCCCTCAAAAAACAATCTAGTACTCATTATTATGAAAGGGCTTTCCTTTTAAATCTTGCTTTTGTTCTGACCATAATTTAGAATTGACACCCATTATCATTATATTTAAACACTTAAGAATTCAGCTTCCTCCCCTGTACTCGTAGTTATGATTTTCCAGGGCCATTGGACGTTTATAAACCCTTACAATCCATTCAAACTATGCTTTCAGCAAATCATTTCATCATCCCAGGGATACAACAACGAGGGACTGCCGTCTTACTTTTCCTTTACTTTTCTCTGATCTTTTCACCCTCTATTGGGATGGCAAAACCCAATTCGGAAATCGTCGAATCAAAGGCCAAAAAAGTGGTCATGATGCTGGATATTGTGGCGAAAGAATATGCTTTGGGGATCGAAAATGGGAAAATCATTAATGCCACGGAATATGAGGAAAGTCAGGTATTTCTTGAGCAGGCCCTGGAGCGTTACACATCGATCATTGATGCGATGCCGAGTCCTGAAAAAGCAACGGAGCTGAAAACACGGTTGGAGGTTTTATCGGGAAATTTAAAGGATAAGGTTGAGCCGGGAGAGGTGAAGGTTGCCATCAATACCCTGCAATCAAGGCTCCTTAAGGAACTGGGTATCGAAATACAAAAAAGCCCTCCTCGCCCTGTTGACCTTAACAACGGAAGAAAAATTTTCAAGACCAATTGCGCCCAGTGTCATGGGATGAACGGAAATGGAGACGGTCCTCTTGCCATGCATTTAGACCCAAAACCGGCAGTTCTTACCGACCCCGGAATCACCGGTAACGCAGAAAGTACGGCTTACGACAATTTTCAGGTCATCAGCGTGGGAATTGCCAACACCGCCATGGTGGCCTGGTCAGAATTTCTTCCCGAAGCCGACCTGTGGGACGTGACCTACTTCGTCCGCACGTTTAGCAATGAAATTGTCCAGCTTCCCGTCATCAGTTCGGGTGCAGGAGACAGCTCTACAGGTGGTGTTTCGGCAGAAGCCGCGATTAACGAAGTGATCACTCTCCTGGATGAATCTTTAAAAACTTTTAAGGAGGGAAAGACACAGGACGCCGCAGATCTGGCTTTCGATGCCTACCTCGGTTACGAAAAACTCGAGAGGAACCTGTCCACCAAACGCAAGGAACTCACTCTCAGTCTTGAATCCGCCTTCGGGCGTTTCCGCGCGGAGATCAAAAGGAATGCCGAATTCAACCATGTAAAAAATATCAAGGATAAGATTCAGGTGGGCCTGAAAGAAGCACAAATCGTGCTTGAAGAAAAGATTGGATTCACAGGTTTGTTTTTCCAGTCTCTGTCTATCATTGTGCGTGAAGGATTTGAAGCGATTTTAATCATCGCCGCCCTGATCGCCTTCCTGGTCAAGTCAAGAAACAAGGATAAGGTAAAAATCATCTATCAGGGAGTGCTCATAGGAATTGTTGCCAGCTTTATAACTGCTTACATTCTGCATGAAATACTGCATATAAGCATGGCCAAGCAGGAGCTGTTGGAAGGGTGGATCATGCTGGTGGCGGTGGTGGTGTTATTCTGGGTCAGCTATTGGCTTGTAACAAAAATCGAAGCACAAAAATGGCAAAGCTATATTACCAGCAAAATGACCCAAGCGGTCAGCACAGGCAATGCTTTCACCCTCGGCATGGTGGCTTTTCTATCCGTCTATCGTGAGGGATTTGAAACAGTTCTGTTTTACAAAGCCCTGTATTTGTATGCGGGCGAAGTGACTAGCGGCATCATCCCGGGGTTTCTCGCGGGCTGTCTCCTACTTGCGGTGATTTTTTATGTGATCAACAAATTGGGGCTCAAGGTTCCTATCAAATGGTTTTTCGGATTCACCAGTGTCCTGCTTTATTTCATGGCGTTCACTTTCATGGGAAAAGGCCTGCATGAATTGCAGATGGGTGAAGCACTTTCCATCACGGTCGCAAATTTCGCTCCGGAAATTTCCTGGCTGGGAATGTACCCGACCTGGGAAACCTTTATCGGTCAGGGTATTCTCTTACTTGCCTTTGCAGGAGCAGTGATTTATTCATTCATTATCCAACCGGAGGTCGAATCTAAAACCCTCGTGGAAGAGACCCGGCATATCCAAAGCGATATTCTCATTGTTCATGATCTGGCAGAACATATTTCCGAACATGCGCAAAAATGCAAAGTGTTTCTGAAAGACACGAAAGATCAGGACTTGCAGGAACTCTCCGACCACCTCAAAGAGATCGATGAAAAAGTTCATGAGCTGTCCAATCACGTTCGCTTTGTAGAAGACAAATTGATCGATGAATACGAACGGCTAGGAATTGACCTCCTACCCCAAGACAAAGGACAAGCGGCATCTTGAATACAAACTATTTCAAACAGACCCGGGTTCTCCATAAGTGGATGGGACTGGCCTGTTTTATATTCATTCTCGTGCTTTCGGTTTCAGGCATCCTTCTCATGCATTCCGATTCTTTGGAACTTGAGAAACGGATGGTCGCAGGCCAATACCTTCCCAAAAAGTATTTCACTGTAGGCGGGTCCCATCTAGTAGTTCAATCCCTGGCAGTCACTTCAAAAAATGGTACGCAGGTTCTTTTTGCCGGGACAGACCATGGCCTGTTTCGCTCCGAGGATTCAGGGCAACACTGGGTTAAGTTGAAACAAGGATTGTTCAGTCATGATATTCGCGTATTAGCTGTCAGTCCGGAAGATTCTCAAGTAATTTATGCGGGCACTCCAAAAGGAATTTTCAAATCAGAAGACCAGGGAGAAAGCTGGGACGAATGGTTCGATGAAGCTAGCGGATTGACCAATACGGTCATCAATGATCTTCTGATAGGCCCTAGAGATCCCGACATTCTTTATGCCGCCACCCAAGGTGGGCTGTTTGTTTCGCAGGATGGTGGAGAATTCTGGGATCCCTCGGGAGATGGTATTCCGGAAAATCAAGATGTGCGGGCGGTCCGGTTTTCTGCCGCACAGCCCGACCACCTCATTATCGGCACAGGAATAGGAACCTTCCGAAGCTCCAATGGCGGCCAACACTGGGAAAAAAAGTGGGCAGTCCTACCTCAGAACATATTCAGCCTGGTCACCTTAAACACCGACCCGGAATTCATATTTGTCGGAACTGGGAATGGCCTCTATAAATCATTCAACGGAGGACTCAATTGGCTCAAGGATAAGAATTCGAGTCTGGAGGAGGTCCGTTCCCTGTTTGTAGATTCGCGTGGGCAGTCGGTGATCTACTTGGCTTCTGGAAAGGGATTGTTTTCTTCTAAAAACGGCGGCGATTTATGGCAAGAGATTACCCCCGATAAAAATAATATCCAAAAAGGCGAAAAAGTTGTCGCCACCTCATTCAACACAGTTTTTTATCTTGCCGGGTCACAAACTTATCCATCGCTTCTTCTTGCCGGTTCTGATAGTGGTTTATTCATTTCTAATAATAACGGCAAGCTGTGGAACTTCATCGATTTTGGCGAAGCCGGGAACACCATGTCCCAGGAAAATTTTAAGATGGATCTTGCCAAACTGGTCACTGAGATTCATACAGGCAGATTTTTTGGAAACTATTTTTTCTGGCTCGTGGATATTTCCACCCTGGGATTGATTGCTCTGGCATTTTCTGGTTTGATGATCATATTTTACCGCAATAAAATGAAAAGGGGAAAGGCGATTCAGAAAGCTGCCAAGGATCAGGAAATGCAAGTGGACCAGATCATCGACATTGCAGAATCGATTGACGGCCTCACCCAGGACAGTCAATCCATCCACGACATGGTCGAGCATATCAACAAGCATCTCGAAAAATGCAAATCCATTTACAGTATTTCCAAAGAAAAAGAGGAAATCGAAAAGATCGGCAAACATATATTAAAGGTCGACAAAAAAATGCATCACCTCATGGAACATATCGGTAGCTTTGGTAAGTTGGCCCAGGACATGGGAGTGGAGGACGACTCCTCTTCTCACCTGAAACCATGATGAATGAGGAACACAGCACGGCAAAAAACACGGGAGACTGAAGTCTAGACAATTCCTAAAAAGTCGCGGAAAGCCGCTCGTCATTTATTTTCACAATAATAAAGCACCGAACAAGTAAACCTCCATTCTCGCCGCTCATGAACATGACCTGCCCATTTAATTTGAGCCACTTTTTAAGGGAAGTTTAGCACAAAGTATTTCTCAACCCTTCAACTCACTTGATCCAGATGCGTTTGAAGACATACACCCAAAGTGATTTACTTATCTTATCTAGTTGCAACTACTCTCAACCCATAGTTTCTATCTTCACGAGCTGTATGCCTTTTGGTCTTGAATTCTCCAAGTCATTTTAAATATTTCTCTATTTGGTATTTCATAAAACCCACCTGGTCAAAAGAGCGTGTTTCGGAATAAAATTCACTCATTAACGCGAGTTCTCTGCGTTTCTGTTCAAACATGGTTTCATTTGATGATTGACCGATGATGCTTACCCTTCTTCGTCCGGGTTCTTTCATTTAACTCTCCCTTAATCCTTTCAACGGTTTCTATAGAAAAATAGTTTTGATTTAAAGATAACTTATTAAACTGTTCCGAATTTACAATATTCCATATCGGATATTGAAAAAAACTTTACACAAAAAGATATTTTGTAAAAGAATATTACACTTTTCCTCTTTGATTGACCTGGCAAGTATCCTATTTGAAATAAGGACTCCTATCAATAATGGCTTGGAAGCGTTCATAGTCCACTGCTTTCGCAAGATTCATATTTAAATTCTGGAAAATAAACATGATTTCAGAGGAAGGGTCTAATCCAAGTTCCCTGTCCTAGAGATATATATAAAGAGGGACAAACTTATTAACAAAAACCCAGTAGTTATGCAGTTTTCCTGCCTTGCAACACCCCATCCCACAACGAGTTATAAACCGCAAAATCTCTAGATCTTGCGGTCAGTTCACACTGATTAAAATTTCCCCATAAATCTATCAAAACTTAATAGGTTAGGAGGTACCAGTTATGGATATGAAAAGGTGTAGAAACCCCAATCACCCAAAGAAAGGGAGTTTCATCAAGGTGGAACCTATTCGTTCCACCAGAAAAATCCAAAGGATCAAAAAAATCCTTTACGACAACCCCAGGAATTACTGTCTGTTCGTTTTGGGTATAAATTCTGCCTATAGGGCTAGCGACCTACTTTCGATTAGGGTTAGAAATGTTAAACATTTACAACCTAATGGAGAGCTAGAACTAAAGGAAAAGAAAACTCAAAAAAATAGGCGGGTCAATCTGAATAAGGCTTGCATAGAAGCCATCCAACGGCTTCTAAAATCGAGACCTTATAATGATGATGATTATCTTTTTCTGGGACAAAGAGGAAGGCTGACTGTTTCAACTTTAAGCTTTCTTGTAAAATCATGGTGCCGGGAGGAAAACCTCCCAGGAAACTATGCGAGCCACACACTCCGTAAAACCTGGGGATACCACCAGAGGGCTACATTCAAAACACCCTTACCCATTCTGATGGAAGCCTTCCGGCACTCGCCCCAAAGACAAACGCTTGATTATCTCTGTGTAAATTCAGAGGAAATTAAGTCCATCTACCAGAATGAGATTTAAGTCAAATCTGATCCCAAGGTTCCGCTATAATAGCGGAGCCTTGGGAGACCATTATATTTCATGTATTTTAATCCTAACCTTTTTTATATTAGATAGGGTTGTCATCTTGATCTTCCTGTTCGCCGTAAGGCGAATGTGAGCCAAAAAACTTTGAATTTATGGTTTCCGTTTGATTCGCTCTGATCTTAAGCCCGCAAACGACCCAAAGCGGACATATGGTCTGGTCATTTTTACGCAAAACAAAAACCCCATCCCCCGCCAATAAAAAGAGGGATGGGTTGTTTGTTAGTTAAACTAGAGCTAGACTTATTTAAAGAACGTATCTCCCCGCTTTATGAGCAAGGTGCGAGTGAATAACGCATCGGGCAATACGTTCGCCGATACACCGCATGGCCTCAATGTCCAAGACGTCGGAAATTTCTTAAAGATTTTAGCAATCTCCGTGTAAAACTAGTCAAGCAGTCAAGTGTTCGTAGGCCTCGTTACGGATTATTACAGCCAAGATAATTGGTTATAATTTATAACTCTGATCTATGAGGAATCGCTTCGTGACGTGTTGCTTGTGAATGAATAACATGTTTAATAAAAAAAAATTACCGCAGAGTTGGTTCAAGATAATAAAAAAAGTCCCTATATTTGTACTAATGGGAATCTACTTGCTCCTGCTTTCCTTAATACTAATTAGCACTGATTACGTTTTAACTGAAAAAGGAACATCTGGAGTATCAGTTGTTTTTTCCTGCATATTTAAACTTCACTCTTGGTCTTGCAACGAATTCAAAAAATCACCATACTTAATGATTTTTGTGGGTTGTAGTCTGCTCGGTTTGTATATGACTCTTAAATGGATATGCCAAGAAAGAGCAAAGGCTATTGAAAAATATAGAGTACAAATAAGAGATTATCGTTTTGAAGCATTAGAAGGAGATACCGAATCGCAATATTTGTTGGCAGGTATGTTTAAATTTGGATTTGGTGTCAAGAAGAACCATGAGGAGGCGCTAAAATGGTTAAAAATAGCAGGAAATCAAGGACATCCCGACGCACAATTTGCGTTAGGAGACATGTACCATAAAGGACAAGGGACTCCAAAAGACTATGTTTTAGCATATATGTGGCTCACCCTTGCTATTTTTAATGGGGAGATAATTGCCATTGAGTATAAAAATATAATAGAAAAAAAAATGTCTCGAATGCAGATAGAGAAGGCAGAAGAAATGGTAAGTAATTGGGCGCCTAAAAGTTGGAAAGAATTATCTGAGTGTATCCCGTAATCTAAAAGTGGGCCATTTGAGTTAAAAATCTAAGAGCTACTTTCTGTTAAACTTTTCCTTAGTTGAATGTCCGCTATTGGCCGATAGCAGACCCTTTGCGCCTCCGGAAATTCAGCCTAACGTCAAAACCTAATTCACAATCATGTGTCAGGGGGCACTTTAAACACCATGAAGAAGTTGGTAAAATACAACAAAATATAAAGTGTTTAACTTTTCTATAAAAGTTAATCTGAACGATAAAGTTCTACAGTTCTTTAACCTCGAAAACATGTCACTCCTACATATCTTCAAAGCCATCCTAGTCAAAAACCGCTCTTGTTGTCCTAATACAAAGTCCCAAGAACAGCAAAGGACATTGGATTTAAGAAAACTCAAACGGGATCTAATTTCAATAAAGGTGAGCTCTCCCTGTAAAAGGGGTAACTGATTACTTCTTTTTATAAGTCTTGGGTTTTTTAGGTGTTTTTTTTAGTTTTTCTTTAAGTTCCGCATTTTCTTGCTCCAACCGTTTGACATTCTGCTCAAGCAGGGAAATGTATTTACCGGCTACCTCTTCACCCTCATCCCCAACAGCCTTACCTCCTTTAGCATCTTTATTTTGGGATTCCCCTCCGGTGAGAGAGCAAAAAAAAGGAGGAGGAAATTTACATATTTTTGCAATCCCAATGGCCGTTGTCGTAGGCACATCGACCACCCCAGATTCGTAGTTTTCCAAGGATCGCTTAGATATTTTAAGCCTGACTGCGAGGTCCTTCTGGGTTAACTTTTTGTTTTTGCGGGCGGTTTTAACCCATTCGGATATCGCACTATACTTCGATTTTTTGATTGCCATTCCTTTATATTCGCAATATAATGTGACTATTACTGCTTTCGAGGAGCAACTTAATGTTAGCAACCAAAAGCACTCAAATCAATGATAAACCGATGAAGCATTTTCCTTCTTCGGTTCTGGCTGGTCGGGTATCGACCTTATTCTCGTATAGCATTACCAACGGACCAATTAAATTCCATTTTTAATGGTGGAAAATAAAATATGACCTCTGTGCTAAAATGCCAACGCTGGTCTGATGGGTATGGTTCTGACGGAGATAGAACTATGCCAAAGAAGGTAATCAGAAAACGTGGTAAACGAGGTGTTTATTATGCCGCTTGTCGTTACAGAGGGACCTTATTACAAGACAGCCTTGAGACAACGGATGAGCATTTAGCTCTTCAACGCCTCACACAATTAAAAATTCAAATTGACAAAGGAGATTATCAGTCATGGAAGAAAACATGGAATGAAACAGAGGCTGACTACCTCAAAGAAGATGGACGCTACGAATATATTGTTCGCAAACATTTAAGACCCTTTTTTAGCGGCAAGCGGATTATGGAAATCACAAATTATAATCCTAAAACGGGTAAGTCTCTTGTATCCGAATACTTTCGGATCAAGGACGATTTGCCAGAATCAAGTCTAAAGAAACACGCTAGGGTGTTGAAATGGGTTGTCCAGCATGGGGATCGTAGTTTTGAACTTCCAGCAATTGTTTATCGCAATAAAGGCTTTTATCAAAAACGATTCATGTCTGTTGCCGAACTTGAGGAGATTATCTCTCTTCTGGAAGATCAACATCAGTCGTTTGCATTAGTTTTGGCATATACAGGATTGGATTTGGGTGATGCTGTAGGACTGAGGTGGAGAGATGTTGACCTTCAAGAGAAAATGATTCGTACTCAACGAGGCAAGACAGGAATCAAAGTAGATTTGCCGTTTACCAAGGCTGTCAGCGATGTGTTTCAGGTTAGATCAAGAGTTAGAAATCTCCATGATGACCTAGTATTTCATACGGTCACGGGACAAGGCTTTCAGAAGGCTTGGAAACGAGCATTGAGAAAGTCTAGCGTTGACTGGAACGTTAGGGTGAAGGACTTGCGGCATTTCTTTGCCAGTTTCATGCTAAATAAAGGTGTGGATCACTTGACGGTAGCGACCTTAATGGGACACACAAGCGTTGAGATGCTCAAGACAAGGTATGGACATTTCGGTGATGACACACTTCGGAAAGCGGTAAAGGTCTTTGATAAAATAGAGGGTCAATCTTCAAACTGTTTGCAAGTTGTTTGCAAAAACTAATTGATAGAAGCAGAAAACAGTCTAAACCCTTATAAAACAAATAGCCCCAAGGGGAATCGAACCCCTGTTTCCGGCGTGAGAGGCCAGCGTCCTAGCCGCTAGACGATGGGGCCATATAAAAATGGCGTGTACTACTTTTGCTGCGAGACTACTAGAATCCGTCTTTTGTCATGATGGGCGGACCGGTCCGGTTTTTCTTTTTCTCTTTACGGACCTTGTCTTCCGCTTCCAAATCGCGTTTATTCACCCCGCTAATCAGGTACGCCATCAGAGGGTAAGCCGGTAAAGTCAGTACCCCCCATGTGGCCATAAACTTGCCGCCGGCGGAAACCATGCCGCCATCGTCCCCTTCATTGCCACCTGTACCGAAAGCCAGAAACAGGATAAAACCCAGGAGCATACCCATTAACGAAGAAACTGCAGTTTTATGCGCCACCTCATTCATATACAGTGTCGACAAAACCGGGAAGTCGCTGACATAAGCACCGAGGAGCCCCAGAGTACACATGATAAAAATAGCCATCATTAAAAAATCGTTGGTGATGGCTACGGTCGCTACCAACTGGTAAACGGGAGCCCAAAGTGCGATGATAAACGGATTGCGGTAAATATTCATAATTTCTTCACAAAAAAAATGCGGAGAACCTCCGCAGGTAGTTCGCTATCATGGTCTAAGGAATGGCTCGGGTACAAGGATTCGAACCTCAACAACCAGAATCAGAATCTGGCGTCCTACCGTTAGACGATACCCGATCACTCATTCCTTGGAAACCTTATTTTATAATAGGTTTAGATGCGAAAACTGTCAAGGCCATTTGCACATAACCTTTATTATGACTCAATATCAACAGGGTTGCTGAAAGAACACTCTCTATGCGTATAATTTCGGCACTGCCAGCGGAGAACCTCCGCTGGTAACTGGCAATGGCGTTAGCTGGCAAAAAAAAAGCTGTCTCGGCTTAAGGAACTACATATGCGTATAATTTCGGGCACCGCCAGGGGAACCCGGCTGGTCAGTCTGGGCTCTGCCGATATTCGCCCTACCCTCGACCGGGTCAAGGAATCGTTCTTCAATCAGGTCGGACCGGGACTGGAGGGAATAGCCTTTCTCGATCTGTTCGCAGGCAGTGGAAGTATGGGTATTGAGGCTCTGAGCCGGGGTGCGCAACCCGTAGTCTTTGTCGAACCCAACCCAAAAGCCCAGCACATCATTCTGCAAAATTTGGAAAAATGCAAAATGACCGGCGATAACCCGCACTGGGATCTGTTGAAATCGTCTGCCCTGACAGGATTGCAAATGCTTGAAGATCGAGAACTCGGCTTTGACCTGGTTTATGTCGACCCGCCCTTCGCAGACGATTTGTATGAGCCTACCCTACTGGGACTCGCGGCATCGGAAGTGTTGCGCCCGGACGCGATGGTGGTGGTGGAACATTTCCATAAAACCGTTTTGCAGAAAAACTATGATAAACTTGAATTTTATAAAGATCGGCGTTTAGGCGATTCCTGCCTTTCGTTTTTTAAGTTCGAATGCTGAAATATGACAGTTAAAGAAAAAATTGTTATCGCCATGAGCGGCGGGGTAGACAGCTCTGTCGCCGCCGGGATCATGAAGGAACGCGGATTCGATGCTGTCGGAGTTTCCCTGCAGTTGTGGAACTATTCGAACTCGGATAACCGGTTCGGCACCTGCTGTTCGCTGGACGATCTGGCTGATGCCCGGCGAGTGGCCGAGCGGGTTGGCATCCCTTACTACATCCTCAACATGGAAAAAAAGTTCAAGGAAGAGGTGGTGGACTATTTTATCTCGGAGTACATGCAGGCGAGAACACCGATTCCCTGCACGATGTGCAACCAGAAACTGAAATTTGAAGAACTGATCCACAAAGCCGAAGCGTTCGGGGTACAACGTATAGCCACCGGACATTACGCTTCCATCGTCAAGCACTCTTCCGGGAAGTTGTTGGTACGCCGGGGCCGGGATCGATTTAAAGATCAGAGTTATTTCCTGTTCAACTTGTCGCAGGAACAACTGGCCAGGCTGGAGTTCCCGCTCGGCGACATGGACAAAAAGGAAGTGCGCGAACGGGCCCGGCAGTTGGGACTGAACGTAGCCGAAAAAGCCGAGTCGCATGAAATCTGTTTCATTCCTGACAACGACTACCCCCGGTTCATCGCCAAACAGTTAAATGGACAAGCCCTGAAAGAAGGAGAGATCGTCAATTCCGCCGGCAAGGTGCTGGGCACGCATCCGGGCTACCCGGCTTTCACTATCGGGCAGAGAAAAGGGCTCAACATTGGCGGACTCAAGGAACCGCATTTTGTGACGCATATTGACCCGGTGCAGAATCGCATCACCGTTGGCCCCAAGAACGAACTGGCTCGACCCGACTGCACGGTGAATCAGGTGAACTGGAACCTGGAGTTTTCCGATCCTTTCCGCGCTGAAGTACAAATCCGTTATCGGCATCAGGGGGTCACATCAACGGTAACACCGCTTGACGGCTCGCGTGCCAGGATCGAGTTTGACGAACCGCAGATTTCCATCGCGCCCGGTCAGTCGGCGGTTTTTTATCAGGATGACTGCGTGGTCGGCGGCGGGTGGCTGGAATGAGCGAAGCCGTAAAAGTAGCGGTAGAAGCGGCATTGGCGGCAGGCAAGATTTTACGCGACCGCAAAGACAGTATCGGGGAAGTAAACTACAAAGACTTTTATGATCCGGTAACAGAGGTGGATCTTCTGTGCGAAAAGACGGTGATCGACCACATCAAGAAAACTTTTCCCGACCACGACATTCTGGCGGAAGAGTCGGGCAGTGCCCAAGGCAATGCGTCACCGAGCAAATGGATCATTGACCCGCTCGATGGCACACTGAACTATTCACACGGCTACCCCTGTTATTGTGTTTCGATTGGATTGGAACACGAAGGCCAGGTGGAAGTTGGCGTGATCTATAACCCCTGTCTGGACGAATTGTTCGTTGCCGAACGGGGCAAAGGGGCAACACTCAACAACAAACCGATCAAAGTTTCCACCATTCCTACGCTAAAAGAAAGCCTGCTGGTCACGGGCTTCCACCCCAAGGTGATCAATTCCCTCGATGACAATTTGAACCATTTTTGCCGGTTCATGAAGGCCTGCCAGGCAGTACGCCGCCCCGGTTCCGCCGCGATGGACCTGGTTTATACAGCAATGGGCCGGTTTGAAGGATTCTGGGAACTCAAGCTCAGTCCCTGGGATGTCGCTGCGGGAATGTTGATCGTAACGGAAGCCGGAGGCACCCTGTCGAAATTTGACGGAAGTCCGGTCACAATTTACGACGAAGAAATCCTGGCCAGCAACGGCCTGATCCACCAGGAAATGGTGGACATATTACAGTCAAGCTGAAAATAACAAAGCGACTCCTCTCCCCAGTCAAATGAAAAAGAAATTTATTCTTACCCTGATCATTATCTTTCTCGGTGGTTGTCAAACCGCTCCGGTAAAGGACTGCGCCAGTTGCGTCTACGACCTCTACCTCTGGAAAACAGCAGTGGATACGGTTGTGCAAGCCAACTTTCCCGATGAGGAATACAACGCCGTAGTGCATTATGTCGACTATTCCAACGCCTGGGTGACTTCGGGCAACGACGTTCACATCACCGATGATCTTTTATATAAATTATCGCAAGAGCAGAGGATAGCGGTGGCGGCGCATGAGATAGGACATTTAAAGGCGGGACATTATTATTCCACCCTGGGAGTTTCTATTCTGACATCCATCGCCTTTTCGGTGGCCAATGTGTTTGTGCCGGGGGTAGGCTATGCGGAGTATCTGGTGAAACCGGCTGTAGTCGGTGGTTTTTCCCGTCCACAGGAATTGGAAGCCGACAAACTGGGAGTGGGCTATTTACAGAAAGCCGGTTTGCCTCCGCATTATTTTATTGAGGTATTTCAAATTTTCCGCGAAGAGTCCAAAGGCAAATCGGATGAGGCCAGCTATTTCTCCACCCATCCGACAACCCGCGAGCGTATCGAACAGATAAAAAGCTTTTATGAAAAGGCGGAACCTGCGGCAGAGAAGAATTAACCTTCTTCAATAGCTTTCGGTTTCACCAGGTAGGTGTAGCCATCCAGGCCGGCCTTGTAGAGACTGAGAAAATCATCCGCTTCCTTTTGCGTGACCACTCCCCTTTGCACACATCCAATCAGGAAACCGTCTATGCGTCCTGCGAGTTCATCGGCGCTGAACTGCACATAGTCCAGAACATCCGCCACATCTTCACCTTCGATGATCTGCTCGTAGTTCAGCGACCCATCTTCTTTAAGTGATACGTGAACCGTGTTGGTATCGCCGAACAGATTGTGCAGGTCTCCCAGAATTTCCTGATAGGCTCCTGTGAGAAAAATACAAAGGGAGTAGCTTTCTCCCGGCTCCAGCGAGTGCACTCTCAATGTGTTTTCGGTTCCACGATGGGTACCGATAAAGGTGTCGATCCTCCCATCCGAGTCACAGGTAATATCTGCAAGCGTTGCGTCACGATCGGGCTCTTCATGCAAACGGTTAAGGGGCACAACTGGAAACACCTGATCAATGGCCCAGGAGTCGGGCACCGATTGAAATATAGAAAAATTGCAGAAATATTTATCGGCCAGTTTGGTTTTAAGATTGCGGATATCATCCGGCAGAAATTTCAGCCGGGAACTGAGTTTTTCAATTTTACGGCAAATGCCCCAGTAAATACGTTCGGTCATAGCCCGGTCAGCCAGAGAAATCAGGCCAAGTAGAAACTGGCTTTGCGCCGCGTCTTTCAGATGAACGGCATCGTGCCAGGATTCGATCAGGTTTTTATTGGAAGTGGAATCCAGAACATCAAAAATTTCTTTCACCACTTCCGGCGCGTCACCGGAAATTTCAATCTGTTCACTCCATTCCGGGAAGCTGGTCACATCCAACACATTGACAACGAGAATGGAATGATGCGCAGTCATCGCCCGACCCGACTCGGAGATAATATTCGGGTGCGGCAGGTCTTCCGCCTTGCATATTTCCAGCAGGTGGTAGACCACATCGTTGGCATATTCCTGCACCGAATAATTGGTGCTGGAAGCAAAGGTGGACCGCGACCCGTCATAGTCTATACCCAAACCACCGCCCACATCTATGTACTGGATGTTGCATCCAAACTTCATCAGTTCGGAATAGAACCGCCCAACCTCTTTCAGGCTGTCTTTGATCCTGCGGATGTTGGTGATCTGGCTTCCCAGATGAAAGTGGATCAGTTTGACACAATCGAGGATGTTTTTATTTTTGGCGATTTCCAGGGCTTCCATCAGCTCCATTGTATTGAGTCCAAACTTGGAGTGTTCCCCGGCAGATGAGGACCAGCGCCCCTGCCCCGCGCTTACCAGCTTGATGCGGAGTCCGATATTGGGTTGAACTCCCAGTTCCCTGGCCACTTTCTCGATCAATGCCAGTTCATCGAGTTTTTCCACAACGATAAAAACCTTCTTACCCAGCTTCTGGCTCATCAACGCCAGACGGATGAAGGCCTCGTCCTTATAACCATTGCAGATCAACAAGGCTTCCGGGTTATCAAGTATGGCGAGTATCGCGTGCAGTTCCGGTTTGGAACCCGCTTCCAGTCCGATATTAAAAGGCTGTCCGAATTTTACAATCTCTTCGACCACCTGCCGTTGCTGGTTGACCTTGATGGGGTAAACCCCATGATACTGGCCCTCAAACCCATACTCATCAATGGAGTTCTGAAACGAGTTGGCAAGGTTGGCGATACTGGCTTTAAGTATGTCTGAGAAGCGGATCAGGACCGGCAGGGAATATCCCTTGGCCTGGATATCATCGACCAACTCCTTGAGGTCGATATGGTGCGCACTTTTCGAGTCGGGACGCACAACAATATTTCCCTTGGAATTGATATCGAAATAACCCGCACCCCATCCTTTGATGTTGTAATGCTCGCGAGCTTCGTCAATAGTCCATTTCGCCATGGCAGAATTATTCTCTAATTTTTTTAGGGATTCTTTGCCCACTAATCTATGCTATAAAATCAGGGTTGGTCAAGTCATCTTTTTGAATCCATAGTCTGGAAGAATCTATGAAAATTGAAAATATAAAAGTGCGGGACATTGCCAAAGAATTCGGCACCCCCGTTTATGCATACAGCCTGGAAACCCTTCGCACTTCGATAGCCGAAATCAAAAAACTGGCTCCCGTTATCCGGTACGCCATGAAAGCCAACTCAAATGTCCGCATTCTTAAAGAAATGCTCGACAGTGGAGTCAAGATCGATGCAGTCAGTGTGTTTGAAGTGAAACGCGCCCTGCGTGCCGGATTCCAAACGGATGACATCTGCTTCACCAGCGATGTATTTTTCAATGATGACGATGTAAAGTTCTGTCTCGAAAACAACATCTACTGCAATTGCGGCACCCTGGGGATGGTTGAAGAATATGGCAAAGCCCTGAAGGCCGCGGGTACCGGTTCCTCAAAAATTTCAATACGTATCAACCCCGGCGAAGGTGCAGGCCATTCAAAAAAAACCAATACCGGCGGGCCCTACAGCAAACATGGAATCTGGCATCAGAATCTGGACGAAGTTAAACGTCTTGCCAAAGAGTATGGGCTGACCATTTCCGGAGTGCATACGCATATCGGCTCCGGCGGAGATATGGAACACCTTAATCGCATCTGCGGAAAGCTTGTGGAGTTCGCCAAACAGTTTGAGCAGGTAGAAATCGTGAACTTTGGCGGTGGACTGCCCTATCAATATGATCCCGATAAACCGCAGGAAGATATCTCCGGCTATAAAACCGTTATTGATGAACGCGCAAAACTGTTAAAAGATCATTTCGGACGCGACATCGTCTGCGAAATCGAACCGGGCCGAAGGTTCGTAGCAGGTTGCGGAACCCTGATCGGAGAAGTGCGTTCCCTCAACCATACTTTTGATGAAGACGGAAAACGCATCGACTATGTGCTGACCAATGTCGGGTTCTGCCATCTCCTTCGCCCCATGGCCTATGGATCGTTTCACCCCATCGGATTTGTTGGCGATGACCTCGGACCAGAACAAGACCTCATCGTCGCAGGACCCGTTTGCGAATCCGGAGATGTGCTGACACAAAAAGATGAAGAACCCGTAGCCCGCAGACTGCCCATGCCAAAAGCAGGAGACCTCATCGTCATCGGTGGAGCAGGAGCCTATGGCCACGTCATGTCATCAAACTACAACTCCCAACCCCTCATCCCCGAAGTGGTGGTTGATGGCAATCAATGCACCCAAACCAGAACCCGCCAGACGCTGGATGATATTTTAAGGCCGGAAACAACGACTTAAAACAGCGGGTCTATTTTCTGCGCCATCTGCACATCGGCAAGGGTGACACCACTTGCCGAGTGGGTCCAGTAGCGAATGGAAATACGTTTGTAGTTGATGATGATGTCTGGATGATGATTGTTGTCTTCCGCCGCATGAGCAATCTTACCGACAAAAGCTATTCCCTGCATGAATTTGGCGGCGTGGTGCACCCGCTCAATGAAAGCCACACCTTTTTCGTTCTTGCCGGTTTTCCATTCCGGTGCCATCTCTTTTAATTTATCTTCCAACTCCTGCTCAGTCAGGGCGATCTTTTCTACCATTTTTCAATCTCCATAAATTTGCATCCCGATGTCGACCGGGGATTTTTTCATTAAATCAGTTTGTCTAGCTTTTTACGCAGAGTGGTTTCGTGTGCCTTGTAAACAAAACTTTCTTCGCCATTGATGCGTACCACCGGAATGCGTTCCTTATAAGATGCAAACAGGGCGGGATCGGACTCTATATCTGTCAGGGTCAGGGTTGCCGGATAGTCGGGGAGCACACGCTCAACGATCGCTTTCGCATCATCGCAAAGACAGCAATCTTTTTTGGTCAGAATTTCTATATGTATACTCATCGTTTTTTATAATGTAAATCACCCCAGCCCTCTTTGAAAAAGAGGGAGTAAGACCAACCCCCCTAGCCCCCCTTATCAGGGGGAAGTCCAGTAAAACCCCATTAAGCCGAGACAACTCTCTTCTCGCCTATTAACGCTATTGCTAATTACCAGCGGCGGTTCGCCGCTACATGGAGTGGGTCATTGTGGTTACGGTTCCCCAGATAATGAGGCAGGTAAAAATCAGGATGAATCCGGCCAGAACCATCATCGCAAGAGGCCGTTTTTTCCAGTAGCGTTCCCTGCTTTGATCGACCAGGGGAATGGCGACCAGAAACAAGACGATCAACGGAGGCGCGACAACCAGAGACGGCACCCACAGGTTTTCCAAAGCATAGACCCAGACGAACTGCCACGGTGGTTTGGTCACTTCCAGTCCCAGCACCGGTTCTTCTCCCAACGGTGGTGCGATGGTGAGTGCCAGCAGGCAGATCAGCAGAAAAACTCCGGCTCCCGCTCTTTGCAGGTAGGCCATGTGCCGGGTAAAAGGCATATTTTTACTTTCCTCTCGTGCTCCCGGGAGAGACGACAGCTTGTGGTATTTAACGTAGAACAGGTGCAGACCCACCATCAACAGAGTGATGATCGGCAACAAAGATATATGGGCCATGTAAATCCGGTTTAACAGCGGAACTCCCTGCGCAAATTCTTCTGTAAGGGGCAGGCCAAAAATACCAATCTGTTCCGCCACCCAGAGAAAATGTGCCAGCGCTTCATAGGCTTCCTGGTCCCATTTCATTACCGTGCCGGTAAACAGCAAGGTCACCATCAACAACATCAGGCCGATTCCTATAAGCCAGTTTATTTCACGGGGATTTTTATAGGATGCGGTAAAGAAGACACGAATCACGTGCAGGGTCATCGTCACAGTCAGAACTTCCGCCGCCCAAAAATGAATGCCCCGCAGAAACCAGCCCAGATAAACCTGATCGATTAGGTAATGCAGGCTTTGGTTGGCACGTTCCGGACTGGGCACAAAAAACTGTGCCAGCAAAATTCCACTGAGAACCAGAACCGTGAAGGCCGAAAGCGTCATTCCTCCCAGAGAGTATTTTATCGAGTTGGAATGTTCGGGAATGTCGTAATCAAGCAGACGAAGTCCTAAGCGGTCTTCTAAAATTTTTGAAAATCCGTTAGCCATAAAAGCATTATTCTCCCGGTCGTAGGAACGTGAGGCCGGCAAAGGCTAACCCGGCAAACAGGGTAATGCCAACAGCTGTCCCGAATCCTTTGCTGGATGGTGAAACCAGTTGATGGCGGGAAATCTCGACCTGAGGTTCTTGATGCCCACCATGTCCCTCCATGTTCATAGCTGGCATAGGGTCAGGAGGTGCCAATTCGTCTGCAGTGAACAGGTCGGTGGGAGAAAACACATCGCCCAGGCTATCGCCAGTAGATTCCGCAAGCGGGTCATTCTCTTCTGCGGAGTACATTGAGTCCATTGCCGGGGGTGCAATATCCTTCTTTTCCTCAGGCTTGTGGCCTCCACCGTGGGCAAAAACTTCCTGAGATGAAAACAGGAAGAGCAGTGCCAGAAAAATTACCGATGCAAGACGGAAAGATTTCATGGTTAGCTCCCAAGCACCATCTGGGAAAAAGCTTCCAGAGTTTCGTCGTTGGCCCAGTCACGCGGGCCAATGGCTTTATGGACAATGAGGCCTTCCCTGTTAACAATAAAGGTTTCCGGAACGCCTGTGGTCTTATAAACTTTTTTAGCGAGTTCGCTATCCGGATCGAGCAATACCGGGAATGTTAAATTAAATTTTTTCATGAACGGCTCAATCAGGCTCTGATCTTTATCGACGCTGATGGTGAGCATCTCGAAACCGAAGTCTTTATATTTACGGTACAGTTTTTCCATCGAAGGCATTTCCACTTCACAGGTTCCGCACCAGGTAGCCCAAAAATTGATAAACACCACTTTGCCACGGTAGTCGGAAAGCTTTACCATCCCTCCTGCCAGCGAAGGCAGTTCAAATTCGGGAGCCAAAAATGCTTCCGCCGGATATTCGGTCTCAAAGGGTTTTAACTCCACCTTGTTAAGCGATATCACAAACACCGACAACAACGCCGCAACCAAAAAGGTGTAAGGAATATAAATACTGATGGGTTTATCTTCGACCACGTTTTCCATAATTATGTTCTTCGAAAAGGCCGGTAGAACTTTTTGTCCACGGCAATTACAATTTCGTCCAGGGTTTTCCCCTGATTATACAATTCATAAGCGTAAAACACTTCTCCCATGCAGATATCACATTTGGAACCGTGTTTGTTGGTGTAGCAGGTCAACAGGGTTTTATGCTGGTGATTCTTTTTGCAGTAACAATAACAAAACAGGCTGTCAATAACCTTGGGAATTTCTGCGGCGATTCGATAGGCTTCTGCCACTCGCCCGGTAAACGCGGCATCGGACATAAGCGGACGGGTTTCAATTAAAAAACCCGTTGCCGGAGCCACAGGCGGAACCTTCACCTCCGGTTTGGTCGCGGCATAAACACCTGCCACAATCACGCAGACCAGAACCCCCAACACAATGGATGAAAGCCGCTTTTTACTCATTTTCCTGCTGGATTTTTTTTTGCTCATAGTTTCAAAAAAATAGAGATGCGTTAAAAATAATGTGGTTATCTACTAGAGTATATGGACTGCCAAGCTCCAATTCAACCCTATTCCCAGCTATTCATTGGGGAAGAATTGCGCCCCCCCACTTAACAATACCCGTACAGTCAGGTGAGTTCCATATAGGATGAGGCCTGGACCAGATGATCGGAGTTTTTCCATTGCAACTTGTCCTGGGGAACGAGGAAGTCCCCCTCGGCATTTCGGAAGGGACGCCATTCCCGGTCCAGATAAACCTCGTTGGGTCTGAACTTTGCCTTGTAGACCAGGGACGAATTTTCCGCAATGTAATAACCAAGATAAAAATATCTAATCCGGTTTTGCAGGGCATATTCCATTTGCTTTAATACACTGAAGGTTCCCAAGCTCATTTTGTTGTCAGGAACCTGATAAAAAGTATATATGGCGGAAAAAGACTGGGAGGTTTTGTCCGCCAGCGCAACCCCAATAAGCTTTCCGTCAAGATAATATTCGAATTCAATTCCGAAGGGTGTGTTGACATAAAACGACAGCCTGAAGTTTTGTTTGTCTTCCACATCATCCTGCAGGGAAAAAAATCTTTCCTTGTGAGTGAGGTAAAGCAGGAACTTCTCTTCAGTATATCTGGGATCACCGATCCTAACCTCAACATCCTTGCAGGAACTCAAGGCTCGTTTCTGGTTTCGGGTCGGTTTGAACTCGTCGGTTCGGACACGGATCGGAATGCACTGGTAACAATCCTGACACCGGGGACGAAAAAAATAATCGCCGAAATGGCGCACACCGTGAGCCAGCAGGTATTCAAACTCCACCTCAGAAACATCCTCAAGCAGATACTCTTCAAATAAGGATTTCCGATCCTTAAAATACCCGCACTGGAATGGTCTGGAATCAATAAAATGGGCTAACATATTCACCTTCCCCCGTCAGACGGAGGGAATTCTCAAAATTACGTATCTATGATCTTAATATTTTATATTATTTTTCATCCAGATGACATAGGCGGTTTGAAATTCCACCCGTTTTGTGCTTAACTTTCTCCGCACTCTGCTCATGGAGATAGACTGGTTTGAAGGTATCGATCGTTGTTCCTACCCTCAATGAAGAGTTGGTTCTGGAAAACACTCTGACACAAATCCAACAGCTTTTCCCTCACGAGTTGATTGTCTGCGATGGGGGGAGTAACGATGACACATGCAAAATCGCCGAAAAATTCAGCCACCGTGTCATCACCAGCTCGGCAGGTCGCGCCTCGCAAATGAATGCGGGTGCCGGTGAAGCCACTGGGGATCTCCTGCTTTTTTTACACGCCGACAGCCGAATCGAACCGAGAAGTTACCGAAAAATGCTGGAATGCATGGAAAATCCTGAATGGATTGGCGGTGCCTTCACGCTCTGCATAGAATCCGGTAAATGGTCGATCAAATTAATTACCCTGCTGGCAAACATCCGCTCCAAATATTTTGGCCTCGCCTATGGAGATCAGGGATTCTTTGTCCGCAGAGAAGTTTTCAAGGATATGAATGGGTTCTCCCCACTTCCCATTTGTGAGGATATCGATTTCTACCGTCGCCTGAGAAAAAAAGGTTCCGTCATTCTTCTAAAGGAAAAGGCGCACACTTCCCCAAGACGCTGGATCAAGGAAGGGATATTTTTCACCACGGCCCGGAATACCCTCATCGCCGTCTTGTTCGGATTAGGATTCCCGCCACATATCCTGACCAAATGGTATCCCCCCCACCACTAGGCGCCCACTCCCGTGGGAGGGAACCGGCAACGACTCGTTGAGCCACCTGTACCTCTTGCTCGCCAGCAAAAACTATTACTTATTGGGTCCAGCGGCACGCTGGTTAGATGACTTCGGTAAATACCAGGATCAACCAGATTACCAGAACGACATTGAAGACCACCCCAACATGGAAAAAAATATTAAAGAACTTGCTGTAGGTAAATTTATAATCCTCTTTCGTTTCGTTCATGGTTCAGTCCATCACCAGGGTAGTCAAACGTTTTGCCAGTTCTGATCCGCGGATGATCTTGCGCACTGGCTTTTCTATAAAGTTTAGAGCCATATAAAGCCGGTCCAGATTCATAAATGTTTGCGACTCGGCGATCGCTTTACCGCCCTCATCGCGGATTTCATTACGCCAGACACTGAGAGCCTCCAGATTTTTCAAGCTTGCAGATTTCGCCAGGGCAATGGCCCCGGCATCCCCCATTTTGTTCGAGCATAAATACAGTTTTTTCAGATCGGTCAAGTGCGGACTTTCCGCAATCGCCAAGGTTCCCTCATCGCCGATCCCGGTGCTATCGAGATGGAGTTCCTGCAAACGGGGCAGTTGCTCCGACTGGGCCACAGCCCGAGCCCCCTCAGGGCCAATCGGATTCGAGTCCAGGAACAGAATCTCCAGGTTTTTCAGGTTGGGAGAGCTGACCAGCATCTCGGCACCCTGAGGTCCGATATGATTGGCTTCCAGCATCAGGCATTTCAGGCTTTGCAATAATTCGGCATTAGCCAGCATTTTGGCATCTTCATCGCCGATGACATTATTGTTGAGGTAAAGCGAAGTAAGCCCGGTCAACCCTTTGACCTGACTAAGTATTTCTATCGACTCCCCGCAAAGCTGGTTCTGGCTGAGAAAAAGCTGTTGCACCGAAGACAGGTCTTCGGCTTCACAAAGCAGGCGCAATTCTTCCGGCCCGATATTTTTATCCTCCAGATCCAGGAGTTTCCCGTCAGGCGTTAAATTTGCCAGAATGGTTTGATCAAATTTTGCGACTTCTTCCAACAGAAAATGGCTCCTACAACTGGTTCTATAGATTATTTATCGGGGTTTCATGTACTTTAAAGGATTTCATTTAAAAGATCAAACACCTGTTAAGCTTTCCTTATATAATATAAGTGAGTCGAATCAAAAAACAGGACCGTCCGGAGAACGAAAATGATCGTTGGAGTTCCTAAAGAAATCAAAACTGATGAATACCGGGTCTCGATGACCCCCGCAGGCGTTCATGACCTGGTTACCCGAGGCCATAAAGTTTTGCTGGAAGATTTGGCCGGAGAGGGTAGCGGCATCCCCAATCAGGATTATTTGGAGCAGGGAGCCGAAATCGTTTCCCGCCAGGAGATATTTGCCCAGTCGGAAATGATCGTGAAAGTCAAAGAACCTCTGCCGGAAGAATACGGTCTTCTGCGCGAAGGGCAAATTCTTTACACCTACCTCCATCTGGCCCCGGCACCTGAACTGACCCAGGCTCTACTGGATCAAAAAATCGTGGGCATCGCTTACGAAACCGTGCAACTGCCAGACCGTTCCCTGCCTCTTCTTATTCCTATGAGCGAGGTTGCAGGACGCATGGCCATACACGAAGGCGCAAAATATCTTGAGCGGGAAAACGGAGGACGGGGCATTCTGCTCGGCGGTGTACCCGGTGTTGATCCCGGTCATGTGGTGATCATCGGGGGAGGCATTGTCGGGGCCAACGCCGCGAAAATGGCTATTGGCACTGGAGCCCAGGTCACTCTGCTTGATATCAACCTGCCACGCCTGCGTTATCTTGATGATATTCACGGAAGCCGGCTCAAAACCCTAATGTCGAACCGGTTCAATTTGCTGGAATCCCTTCGCACGGCAGACTTGGTCATTGGTGCCATACTCATCCCCGGTGCCCGGGCTCCGCGCCTCATCACCCGCGAAATGCTGACCCATATGCAAAAAGGATCGGTCGTGGTCGATGTCGGGATTGATCAGGGAGGTCTCCTCGAAACCTCACGCCCAACAACGCACAGCGACCCTATATTTGAAGTCGAAGGAGTGATCCATTATTGTGTTGCCAATATGCCAGGGGCTCTGGCTAGGACATCGACCTTCGCGTTGACCAACGCCACCTTTCCCTATGCTCTGGCACTGGCCGAAAAGGGATATCGCAAAGCAATGAAAGAAGACCCGGCTTTGAGAGCCGGACTCAATGTTTGCCTTGGGGCTATAACCCACCCTGAAGTCGCCAAAGCACTGGGTAAAGAATTCACCCCAGCCGAAAAGTTTTGCCGATAAAATAAACATGAACTTTCGGAAGGTTTCTTATAAGATACGAAAATATTTCATATATGGATTTAAACGATGAGGGAGAAACGGCAATGAGTACGGGGGCTAAAAGTTTTCATTTCAATGTGAACGTTCGCGCGAGTGGTGGTTCAAAAGCCACAATGGCAAATAATGAGGACTCGTTTCTTCGTGCCATGGAAATTCAGGAGCGTAAACAGGAAAAGAAAGAACTGGAAAGGCTGGAGGAAGAAAGAATCGCCGCGGCCCAGGCACCGGCAGAAATCGCCGAACCGGTGCTCGAGGAAGAAACCGAAGTTGTAGAGACCGAAGAAGCCGTTGTCGCTGAGGTTATCACTGAGGTTCCCGCCGAACCCGAAACGCCCAAAGCACCAAAACCCGGTGGTGTACCCGGCCCCACACCCCGAAGAGATTTCACCGCAGAAGAAAGAGCAGGCATGCTGAAACGGGCCAAGGCCCATGCCGCAGAAGTTCAGGCAAGGAAAAAATAAATAAGCCTGGTTTGGGGGGAAAGGAAGGACGAGAAAAGTCTATACCGCTCTTTTCCCCACGCAAAGAGTTCCTAAAAACTCCTTACCCACATTATTCTTGAAAACGTCCTCATCAGGAACGTTCCAAAGACCAATGGAATCAACATTGATTTTCACAGTAGGCATCTGATCTGAGAGGCTCACTTCTTCACTCACCTTTATCCTGACCTCAAGATCGGTGATCGCCAGCGGGCCAACTTGTCTGGTAGCAAGGTCGTCCAGAAGGTTTTCTTTATTATCTGATTCGATCAATTCGCCGATAGGCCGACCCACCAGTTGAGTGGGGTCATAACCCAACAGTCGAAACGCGGGGTTCGCAAATACAATTTTCCGGTCCGGGTCCAGTTGAAATATCAGGTCGGGTACGCTCTCCACAATGACCCGGTAGAACTTTTCCCGGCGTATGACTTCATCCTGAGCCCTCTTGAGTTTAAGCTGTGTAGTTATCCTGCAAACAACTTCCTCTTCGTGAAAGGGCTTGGCGATATAATCAACGCCGCCCACCTTATAACCCTGCACCAGATCTCCGGTATCTGCCATAGCGGTAATAAAAATGACAGGGATATCTTTGCTGTGCACATCGGCCTTCAGCTTTCTGCAAACCTCGTAACCGTCCATATCCGGCATCCTGACATCCAGCAGAATCAGGTCGGGCTTGTCCAGACTAACAAGTTCAAGGGCTTTTTCCCCTGTGGGTGCAATGGATACTTTCAGGCCATTACGTTGCAAAATATGTCCCAGAATATCCAAATTTGAAGGGACATCATCCACAATGAAAATTTTCATTCCGGATATCTGTTCTTTATCAAAGTCCATCGCTCGTTTTCCTGTTTTTTGGTCCGGGGCTATTCCCCAATATTCCCCTCATTATACAGGTTTTACGCCATTTTTTGATGCTCATTACTGAGTATCACTTTTTACAAACCGGCGGGGTGAAATTTCTTATTTTTCACCTCAACCCTGAAAGTTGGTACAGGTTTTGCCCTTGTTACCGATAAGGCAAGTAATGACGAATTTTTGACAGGAGTGAATCATGGACGATTTAACACACACTCAAGAGCCAACCGAAACCCCACTTCAACCTGAGGCTCATTCATCTTCAGAGTCTGGTTTTGAAGAAGCGTTGAGAGAGCAAAACATCAACACTATGATTGAAATTTACGGTGAAGAGTATGCGGAAAAGCTTGATAGGCTGACGAAGTAAAAAACCACTGCACTGATCAATTCAGGGGTTGAGTCTTCCCGGCTACCGAAGGGACGAGATAGGCCCCCCGTTCCGGTTATGTTTGGTTTTGCTGGACTGCTCAGACCGTCGATACCATTTTGCCGCCTCATCCAGGTCTTCCTCGACCCCGTTTCCGTTGATATACATCCAGCCCAGGTTTCCCTGGGCCATGGCATGGCCTTGGTCCGCCGCAAACCGATAGAGCCTGACTGCCTTTTCAGGGTCCTTCTCAACTCCATCTCCATCTTCATACAACATCCCCAGACGAAACTGGGCTTCAGCATCCCCTTGTTTCGCGGCTAACCGGAACCAACCGGCGGCCTTGGAATAACTTTGACGGACACCCTTTCCTGCGATATAAAACACACCCAGGTTAAACTGTGCGATAACATTACCTTGTCCTGCCGACAACCGATACCATTTGACGGCCTCACTATAACTTCGCTTGACCCCAATGCCTCGGCTATACATATAGCCAAGGTTAAATTGGGCGATTTCATTACCCTGCCCGGCCGCGAGTTTGTACCACTTGGCCGCTTTCTTGTGGTTTTTTGCAACGCCTTTCCCCTTTTCAAACATGGCCCCGAGCTTCAACTGAGCCAGCGTATTCCCATTTTCCGCCGCGAGCTTGTACCATTTGACTACTTTTTTGAGATCCTGAGCAACCCGCTCTCCGGACTCATACAGCTGGGCAAGGTTAAATTGAGCCTGAGCGTTGTTTTGCTTTGCCGCCAAACGGTACCATTTAATCGCCCTTTTATAATCCGGTGTCACCCCCTCCCCAATGTCATACATCAGGCCCAGATTAAATTGAGCGGCAGGGTTGTTCTGCTTGGCCGCCCGCACGTACCACATAATAGCCCTTTTAAAACTTTGCCGGACTCCTTTACCCTTACTATAAAGCCACCCCAGATTAAACTGGGCTGAGGAAACCCCCTGTTTGGCCGCAAGCTTGTACCACTTCACAGCCATTTTATAATTACGCTTAACCCCCTCCCCCTTGTCATACATCAGCCCAAGGTTAAATTGAGCCAGGGCATTGCCTCTTTTCGCCAAAGGTTCCCATACGTCAAAAGCTTTTTCAAAGTCCCCCCGATTGGCGGCATCCATACCCTCCTGAAAGTCATCCGCAAACACCGGCACAGCAAACAGAGCTAATATTATGAGGACTATGGAAGCTATGGGGACTCTGAAAAATTTCTTCATTTGCACTACTAAAGAGGGTAGGATTCCTGTTGGGATTATTCGCATTTCCATAGTACTATTTCGGCTTTATTTGGGGAAATCATGAAAGAAAAAGAAAAGCAGGAGAAACGAAGAGAACACCCCGTTTTCACGATTTGGGTCCATACCGGCTACGCGGTTCTGGTCCTTTCCATGATTGGCTGGATGATCTACATGGAGTTTTTTATGTAGCCTCCGCCGACAAGCGAGCCTGCGTTGCGATCTACAAATATTTTATACTTTTAACAAAAACATTCAAACCAAAATATAGGCCAGAGTAGCAAAGAGCATCCAAAACTCATAAGTATTGATTAATCGTCAGAAACGGTTATTCTGGAGGTGGCTAAGCTAACGAGAAGGTTTGAATGAGCGAAAAATCGAATCACAAATTGCTGGTTGTAGATGACAACAGGAACCACTGCGAGCTTGTAAAACAGCTCTTAGAAGATAGCTATGATATTGAAATCGCTTATGGCGGTGAAGAAGCCATCTCCAAAATTTATAATTTTAATCCTGCGGTAATCCTCTTGGACATCAGAATGCCCCGGCTGACAGGGGATGAACTGGTAAAAATGATTAAAGCCTGGAAACCAGAAATTCATGTCATCATGGCATCCGCCAACCTCACCCCAGAACTCAAGGAAGAGTGCATGCAGAACGGTGCCTTCGACTGCATCAGCAAGCCCCTGAATTTTGAGCATCTCAAGGAGGCGATTCAGAAAGCACTGAACCAATAGAGCAGAGACATATATAAATTACCCCCTTCATGCCCTTGGAGTTGCTCCAATCAAAGAGGGCCTCTCACCGTTTTAGCACTTCCCTCCCCCAATTTTGAAAAATATATTTTACAACCTCCCGCCCCACTGGTATAATTTTCATTACACATATCTGAAATATTCGAACTCTCAGCCTTCAACGGTCTTTTTCCCTCTATTTTTTTATCCGAAAAAAACCAATTAACCAATTTAAATACAGTAATTTACACTGAATATTGATTGCTGGGATTTTAAATTGGGCACTGGCACCCATTGCTGGCACCCATCTTGCTATTTACAAAGGCAACTGGCCTCAGTCAAAAATTTTAGGCTAAATAGAACCTCATAGACCAAGTTTAGACTAATGGCAGAGACAAATTTAACCACTGCGAGGATTCAGTGATAAACAAAAATGACATTCTAAAAGCCAGAATCCTGATGGTGGATGATGAGAGCACAAACATCTTTGTTCTGGAAGCCATGCTGAAGCAGGCACGGTACACCTCTGTTACCAGCACAACGGACTCCAGAGAAGCCGCTTCACTGTACCAAACACTGAGACCGGATCTCGTTCTGCTGGATTTGAGGATGCCGCATATGGATGGGTTTGAGGTGATTGAGCAAATAAAGCAAATTGAAGCAGATTCTTATGCGCCTATCCTGGTATTGACCGCCGAAGCGGACCCAGCCATTCGTCTGAAGGCTCTGCAAATCGGTGCCCGAGACTTTCTGTCTAAACCGCTTGATCTTTCGGAAGTGCTTTGCAGGATTAGAAATATTCTTGAAGTGCGTTTGCTGAACAAAAACCTTGAAATACAAAAGGACTCTATAGAACAGAGGGTTTTTGAGAGAACCGCCGACCTGAAACAGGCCAACCAACAACTTAAAAGGGAAATAGCCGAACGGAAATGGTCGGAAGAGGAGCTACAAAAAGTAAACCAGCAACTTTTGCACGCCGAAAAACTTTCGGCTCTGGGTCAATTATCTGCAAGTATCGCTCATGAGTTCAACAATCCGCTTATGGGAATTCGCAATACGCTTGAGCAGGTTCTGCAGGGAACAAAACTGGAAAACTCTTTAGTAGAACTGGTGGAGCTTTCTATTAATGAAAGCAATCGCGTCATGAATCTCGCCCGGCAACTTAAAGATTTTTACCGTCCTTCTTCGGGAACCCCTTGTCTCTTGAACCTTCATGATGCCATTGATGACATGCTCATGCTCAAAAAAAATGATTTCCATAAAGAGAATATACAGCTGGCGAAGGAATATGCGGATTGTTTGCCCGATGTCAACGTAGTGGAAGACCAGTTCAAACAGGTCATCTTAAACCTCCTGCAAAATGCCAATGAGGCATGCCCCAAAGGTGGAACGCTAAGCGTTCGCACCAGGGCTCTTGATTCCACCGTTGAAGTAGAGATTGAAGACACCGGGCAGGGAGTACCACAGGAAAATATGAAAAAACTTTTTGACCCTTTCTTCACCACCAAGGGAGAAGTAAAAGGCACTGGTCTTGGCCTCTCGGTCAGTTATGGAATTATTAAAAGACATGGAGGAGACATAAGAGTCAGAAGTACCGAAGGAAAAGGATCTCAATTCATAGTCACTCTTCCCATTAATACAAATGGGCAGGAGCTAACTTAACAACATGGTTTTTCAGAAACCCTAAAGTTTGGGATATCAAACATGAGCACTAGCGGAAAAGTATTTTTAGTCGATGACGAGAAAGTAGTTCGGCTATCCCTCAAAAGAGAATTGCAAAACAAAAAATATGCTGTAGAAGATTTTGAATCGGCACAAGAAGCCCTTGCTTCCCTCTCGAAAGACTGGCCAGGCGTGGTGGTAAGTGATGTCATGATGCCCACCATGAATGGTTTGACCCTGCTGGAAAAAGTCAAGGAAGTGGACCCGGAAATTCCAGTCATACTCATTACAGGCCAGGGAAACATTTCCATGGCTGTCCAGGCTATCCAAAATGGAGCCTATGATTTTTTAGAAAAACCCTTTGCCACAGAAAATTTCATAGATGCCATAAGACGCGCCATGGAAAAACGCACCCTTGTGATGGAAGTGAGAAACCTCCAGTCCAGAATTAACCAGCAAAGCAATATCAAAAATACGATTGTCGGGAACTCTCCCTCAATCGAACGTCTTCGTCAGGTTATTGCCAGTATTGCCGATGCCGATGCCGACATCCTTATCACTGGAGAAACGGGAACAGGAAAAGACCTCGTTGCGCAAAACCTCCACCAGGCCAGCAAAAGAAGGGATCACAATTTTACCGCCATTAATTGCGGGGCCATGCCTGAAAATATCATCGAAAGCGAGTTGTTCGGCCATGAAGCCGGAGCCTTCACCGGGGCGGATCACAAGAGAATCGGCAAATTCGAGTACGCCAACAAAGGCACGGTCTTTCTCGATGAAATTGAAAGCATGCCTCTGCATCTTCAGGTTAAACTTCTCCGCGTGATTCAGGAAAAATCGATTGAAAGGGTCGGTTCTAACGAAACCATACCTCTCGATATCCGTATCATTGCCGCGACAAAAACCGATTTAAAATTAGCCAGCGAAAAAAACCTGTTCAGGGAAGATTTGTATTACCGGCTTAATGTGGTTCAAATCTCCCTGGCTCCTCTGCGCGAACGGGTCGAAGATATTCCCTTATTGTTTCAGCATCTGGTTATGGATGCCTGTTCTCGTTATAACCAGAAAACTCCACCCGTACCTTCCTCTGAATATATTCAGGAACTGCAGGCCCGTAGCTGGGAGGGAAACATTCGCGAACTCAGGAATGAGGCCGACAAATTTGTCCTCGGTCTTCCCGATTCCGGCCCTGCGGACTCAGAAAAGGGTACTCCGTTTTCCATGCAACAAACACTTAAGAACCCCCCGACTGGCCTGAACAACCAACTGGCCGCAATAGAAAAAAATCTGATTGCTCAGGAGTTGACCCGCAACAAAGGGGATATAAAAAGGACCTATACCAACCTGGGCCTTTCCCGGCAAACCCTTTATAATCGCCTCAAGGCCCTGGAGCTTAAACGCAAAGATTTTATCTGACCCTAATGAAAGCAGATGCTGACAGAAAACTTCAGGAGAGCAAACTCGGCGACCCAAAACGGGTTGACCCTAAAAAGCGTTTTATCCAGTTTGCCCTTCTTATTTTGGTCGGTGGTGTTTTAAGTTACTGGACCCTTCGCAGGGGAGTGAACTTGACGCCTGAGAGTTTCAGGGATTATATTTTTTCTCTGGATGTGATGGGTCCAGTCATCTTTCTCTCCCTGTTTATCGTACGCCCTTTGCTACTGATTCCTTCCATTATGCTTTTTATTGCAGGCGGTTTGGCATTCGGTCCTTTTTGGGGCCCTCTTTATGCCTCTATCGGCGCAGTGCTTGGCGGGTCGCTGGGTTTCTGGATTGCGAGAAAAATGGGCCATGATTTTGTGATGAGCAAATTGAAACTGGGCAAGGGGGTCATTCAAAAAACACGATTCAATTCATACGTTGTATTTTTCTTGAGTTTTCTTCCTGTAATGCCTGTGACCGTCATCAATTATGGGGCGGGGCTTTCCCGAATGAGCTTTAAAAGTTACATCCTGGCCCATGCCCTGGGCATAACTCCTCGAGCCTTTGCGTATGGTTATTTTGGCAACTCCCTATTGGAAATCGGCTCACCCAGATTCAATGCCGCTATTTTGATTTTAATCATAATGGGCCTTCTAACTATTTATCTCAGAAAGATTTTTTTCAGCACTACTACTAACGAGAAAGAATCGATTCCCGCCCCGGCAGACAAAAAATCAGAACTCTCATAAGCAATTGCTGAAAGACTCCGGCTGACGGCCGTAAAAATCCTTCCACAAGCCACCTGATTTTTGTAAAAAAACACATATAAATCACAACGCGAAACATTCAGAGATTTTAGTAATACCTTGTTAAATAAATGGTTATTTGGATTTGGGTTTTATGGCATGTCTCTTGCTAGTTATATACCAAGGTAACAACAACTGGAAAAGTTTAGTCATTAAATCCAATTACCCGGTTGAATTCAAGGACCACTATTAAGAATAAGTTTTGCTCAATATAAATTTATGCAATTATTTTTTTTGAAGGGACCATTATAATGAATGCTTTTTCACCCCAACCATCAGAAAAAAAATCAGGATTTCTTAGCCTGTTCAGCGGAGGAACTGGCAGGAGCGGCCTGCTGAAGTCATCGGGAGGACTTCTCTCCAGCCTGAATAATGTTCAGGCAAATGTATTAATGGCGGATACCGACTTTAACCTTATTTATGCCAATAGTAGTGCCATCAATACTCTGCAGAACATCAAGGACCAGATTTATGAATCATTCGGGGTTTCCCTGAACGAAATCGTTGGCGGTTCCATCCATCGTTTCCATAAAGACCCCCAAAGAATAGAAAAAATATTGCGCAACCCATCCGCGTTGCCGCACACGGCAGAGTTCAGTTTTGGCGATGTGACCCTGGCCGCCACCATAAACGCCATCACCGATTCTAATGGAATGGTTTCCGGGTATGTGGTCAATTGGGAAGATGTCACAAAAGTCCACGCCACAAAACGGGCCATGGACCGGGTCAACTCGATGATGGAAAATGCTCCGGTGAACGTGTTGTTCGCTGATATCGAAACCTTTGAAATCACCTATGCCAACCCTATCTCCATAAAAACACTTAAAACCCTTGAACAGTATCTTCCCATTCGGGCAGATAAACTGATTGGACAGTGCATAGATATTTTTCACAAGAACCCTGCGCATCAGCGCAAAATTCTTTCTGACCCGGCGAACTTGCCGCACCAGACACAAATTCAATTGGGCCCGGAGATTCTCGATCTATTGGTCAGTGCCATCTATGATGAAAACAAGAACTACCTGGGCCCGATGGTCACTTGGGACGTTGTGACGGAAAAATTAAGGACCGAGACTGAAGTAGCCAAGGTTAACTCAATGATGGAGAATGCTCCCATCAATGTTTTATTCGCCGACAAGGCAGACTTTACGATCACTTATGTCAACCCTGCGTCTGTTAAGACGCTTAAAACTATAGAACAACATCTTCCCATTCGAGTGGATGAGATGATGGGTTCGCCCATTGATGTATTTCACAAAAACCCAGCCCACCAGAGAAAAATTCTGTCTGACCCGAAGAATTTACCCCACACAGCACAGATCCAGGTTGGCCCTGAAGTTCTCGATTTATTGGTCAGTGCTATCTACGATAAAGATCAGAATTATCTTGGGCCTATGGTCACATGGGAAGTTATTACTGAGAAGCTGGCTGCGGAAAAACGGGAAAAAGAATCGAATGAAAATATAAAGTCTATTCTTACCAATGTTGCCGCAAATTCTCAGACCCTGGCGGGTGCCTCCGAAGAGTTGACCGCCACCAGCCAGCAGATGGCTGGCAATGCTGAGGAGACCTCGGCTCAGTCTAGCGTGGTTTCAGCCGCTTCTGATGACGTCAGCACGAATATTCAGACCGTCGCCGCAGGTACTGAGGAAATGAGTGCCAGCATCAAGGAAATTTCTCAAAGCGCAACAAAGGCAACCGAGATCACGAACGATGCTGTGAAACTGGCAGAGTCCACCAACAAGACCGTGGCTCAACTTGGTGAGAGTTCTAATGAGGTAGGCCAGGTTGTAAAAGTAATTACCTCGATTGCCGAGCAGACCAATCTTTTGGCTCTTAATGCTACGATCGAGGCGGCTCGTGCTGGTGAAGCAGGCAAAGGGTTTGCGGTCGTTGCCAATGAGGTAAAAGAACTTGCGAACCAGACTGCTAAAGCGACGGATGAGATAAGCGGTAAAATCCAAGCTATCCAGACAGATACTCAAAGTGCTGTTGTAGCAATTGGTGAAATTAGCGAGGTCATAAACCAGATCAGCGATATTTCCAACACGATTGCCAGTGCAGTGGAGGAACAATCCGCAACCACCAACGAAATGGCTCGGAATGTTAGCGAAGCCTCTAGAGGTGCTCAGGAAATAGCCGAGAACATTACGGGGGTTGCAGAAGCGGCAAAAAGCACCACAGAAGGGGCGCAAGATACACAAAAAGCCGCGGCTGAACTGTCTACTCTTGCCCAAACCATGCAGGAGATTGTCAGTCAGTTTAACGGTTAAGATCAAACCTGAATGCTGAAGGGCTCCGGCTAACCGCCGGAGCCCTTCGCGTATAAATAAAGGCAAACATCAGCCTGGTCGATAACCGTAAATAGTGGGACTTCTCAGGGAAATTACAACCGGCAAATGGACTCCGCTATGGCTGAGGTAGAACGGGAACTGATAAATTTTTGTTGGTCATACCCTTTGACCATGTCCCAGGCCCGTTCAGGATATGTCTCAATCAGGGGAAGGGCCACATCATCCAGCATCCATTGCCCGTGGCGGATATCTTCCCGGATATGTAGATCCCAATAGCTGACGCCCTTCTCACCCATCTTCAACCGCTCTCCAGCCATCTTTATGTTCTGAAAAGCGGCAGGAACGGAAACCTCCGTATAAAGCAAACCGCCGATATAACGTAAAAAGTTTTTTTTGCGTTCGGAAAGGAAAAAACTATGGTTGATATTGGCCAACACTTCCCACGGCACAATATCAAAATAGGCTTCCGGTCTGGCATCCATACCACATTCTTTCAGCATGGTTGCAAAATGTGTGGAATGCTTGCGCGAAAATTTTCCACTGCCATACTCCTCCCACAAAATCCGGGTCAACATCGTCTGCACCTCGTTCCCGACACCTCCCAGCATACGGGATAGTTGGCTGGCTTCCACCAGGCCATCCAGAGAAGTGATGGCAAGCAATCGCTGATACCCGGCTTTTGTAATTTCATTGCGGATGAACAATCCATCTGGCGAAGGTTCGGGGTGCAAATCTTCCTGCACACGATCACGAAGAGCCGTGCCGAGATTCCCGGAATTGTGCGAAGCGTTATTACCTTCCTCCCAATCCTGCCAGGCGTTTTCAATTTTCAAACGTAACGAGAACAGGAAACCGGAATCTTCATTCGTATAATTTTCCAACCCGTCATACCAAAACAACTTTAAACGGTTTATGCGATAAAGAATCCTCTGCAAAAACAGGTGGGCCTTCGGACATCCCGCATCATTTTTGAATGCCTCCGACAAAGACGCTTCCAGTTCAGATGTAAAACCCGGGTTTTCAGCAATGACCCGATCCAGGTTTTCCAAACCCAGCAGTCTTGTAAACTCGTCCTCCAATTCCTGGTAGGAAAAATCAAGAGTTGTTAAATCTGTTTGTGAATTAAAAAGCATGATTCCTGGAATAAAAGATTGGCATTACTCTGCAATAGTTGACAGAGCCAATAAATATAGATGTAAAAAGGAGTTGAGAACAGTACTATAACAAACACGACTAGCAGGGTCAAACCCACTAGGATTTAATAAGGAAACGCTCTCTTGTTTGAAACAAAAGTTCTACCTACTGAGACAACATCCCTTTCTCACGAGGAACAGTTTGCATACACGGTTCAAGAGGGCCTCTCCCTTGAGAACAAGCGGTTACCGTCCTGGCTGATCTTTGATAGCGCGGGAAGTGAAATTTTCAAGAACATCACGGAACTCGCAGAATATCTTCCCGCCGCATGTGAATTTGAAATCATTCGCCACCACAAAAACAGCATTGCAGAACTCATCACCGGCGACACATTCAACCTTATCGAACTGGGTTCAGGCGATGGGTGCAAAACTCGAATTCTTATTGAGCATTTGCTAGGTAGAAAGTTCAGCTTTCACTACTTCCCCATTGATATTTCCAGCGGAGCCGTTAAAAACCTGGCGGGGTCGTTGGAAAACGATCACCATGACACGCCCCTGAAGGTCACCGGGTTGATCGGGGATTATTTTGCAGGCCTCAACTCTATAGTCCAGAATAGCCCGAAACAAAACCTGGTACTCTTCCTGGGAGTCTCCCTGAATAATATGGACCCGCCTGCGGCCCGGTCTTTTCTTGAAAATTTGAACAAAGCTCTGGGACCAAAAGATCATTTATTGATTGGATTTGACCTCATGAAAAATCCGAAACTACTTTATTCTGCCTACAATCACCCACTTTTTGAAAAGTTCAACCTGCATCTTCTGGATCGCATTAATCAGGTACTTGGAGCAGATTTTGATAAAGATTATTTTGTACAACAGGGTCAGTACAATCCAAATACTCGCGCTGTGGAAAGCTATCTGTACAGCACACGAGACCAGACCGTACACATCGGGGCTTTAAACAAAGACTACCATTTCAATGCATGGGAAACTCTGCAAACGGAGCAGTCTTTTAAATACACGCTTGAAGAAATAGAAAACCTTGCCGCTGAGAACGGATTCGAAGTCGTGGAACACTTGTTTGATTCGCGAAAATACTTTGTGGATTCTATTTGGAGGATTGCCCGATAAAACGGTCCTGTTCACCGCACGTAAACGGCATGAGCACTTAAACTCTATGAAGCAGATTTTTTTGTTATAGAAGGATACTGGGCAAAAATTCTTTTTAGGACATTCAAATCTCTACAAGTTCGAACTTCATTCTTTTCCCTGGAAAAACATATCTCATAATCTCCCACCTTCGGGAAGGACAGGTCAAAGGACTGCCCGGGAAAAAATTCTGCCACAGAAAGTAGCTCTTTGGAAAGGGCTGGCTTGCTCACGGTCAAATCGTACAAGCTTGCCTGAAAGGTATTGGTTATTTTAATGGGGACATTTTGATAAACCTTCAACGGACTTGACTCCTGACCCGAAAGGCTCAAAGATATCGGTTCTGCCTGCACCATACAAACGTTCAGTAACAGCAGAAAACAAAAAACAGTATAGATAACGCGCATATTTCGACCTCTCCATTAAAACACTCCAACAAGTATAACTAGAGAGGGAAACCACGAATATCAGCGATACACCGCTAAACGAGAAGGGGATACGCCGATAATCTGATAGGTGTTTGTCCTACTTATTGAGCGGCAGGCTGAAATGGAATGTGGCACCGTGACCAAGTTGGCTATCAACTCCAATGTCACCTTGATGTTCTTCGACAATTCTCTGGGCAATGGCCAGCCCTAACCCGGAACTGCTTTCACCTCCTGTGGGACGGGCACTCAATTTTTTAAAATGCTGAAACAGCTGTCCCTGCTCATCAGGGGAAATTCCCGGCCCTTCATCCTTGACACTTAAAGTCATGGTTTCTTCATTGGACACCAGCTTGATAAAAACCTCTTTATCGGGCGGTGAATATTTAACCGCGTTACTGAGAAGGTTATCCACCACCTGCCCTACTCGGTTTGCGTCAAAACAAAATTCAGGAACCGCCTGCAACTCCGCATGCAGGACAATATTTTTTTTGTCCGCCAAAATCTGTTGCAGATGGATTTTCTCTTCAGCGAGTTTTTTCATACATGACTTTTCGGGATTCAGTTGCAACTGGCCGCTTTCGATCACCGAAATATCCAGCAGGTTGCTGATCAGTTCCAGCATATTCCCGCTAACATTTTTGATGGTTGTTAGAAACTCCTGCCGGGTATTCTCTTTAACACTGGCTCCCTTATCCAAAAGGAACTTGGAATACCCACGAATGGATGCAAGAGGATTCCTGAGATCGTGCGATGCGATACCCAGAAATTTATTTTTCAATTCGTTCACCTCAACAAGCTTTTGGTTCGCGAAGGTCAGCTCTTCCGTCCGAGCACGAACCTCACTCTCCACAACACGGGTTCGTGATGCCATTATCTCGATAATAATTGCAAGGAACAGGGCAACCGAAAAGATGGCGGTGCTGGTCCAGAGCGCAGTTGATGTTTGGGACCCGCCGCGAAATTCTCCGGTGGCCTGCCAAACCAGAAACCATCGGCGGTTGGAAACAGTAACCACGTTGACAATCTTCATGGCAGGATTTTTTAAGGGCTTACCATAAAGCAGGTTTTCCGCAACCAGTTCGCCCTCTTCATAAACGGTTAAATTCACCCCTTTGGGAATATAAGGACTGAGCATTTGCTCGATCATGTCCCCCACCCGATATATGCCCAGCACAAAACCTTTTAAATGCTCCCGCCTTTCTTCAGTGCGTTCCGGGTTTTTTCCTTCATTATAGAAAGGGGCCAGAATAATCAGATCCGATTGCGAACGGGCATTGGGAACCGATCCAAATCGTGAGGCCGCAACCGCTCTGCCCGTATCTCTCGCCGTATTGGCAAGCTTTAACAGTTGTGGATCAGAGGCCAGGTCAAATCCCAACGCCTGTTCATTGCCTGAAAGCGGTTCCGAATAATGCACCGGAAAATATTCCTGCTTCGTCTCGGAAGGACCGGAGGATGCAAAAATATGAAACCGGGCATATCCCATGGCACGGGTGATGTTTTCAAACCCTTCCCTTTCAGAGTAGTCAATACGCGGGACCCACTCAAACGCCTGGATGAAAGGATGATTTTTGAGAAGAGGCTGAACATAAACTCCAAACTCACTCCGGGTGACAAACTCCGAGGAATTGTAAAGAGAAATGATGCCCCACAATTCCCTCTTCACCACCTCCAACTCACCTGTCAAAATAAGAGTGTCTTCCAGCACCTCTTGTTCCAGCTCATCGAACCAGACTTTCTCGGCCCGATCCCGGACAATGCCCCAGCCCACCACAGCCAGAATCAATCCCGCTATCAATACACCTCTGGTCTGACTTGCCAATGATCCCATCGAAAGAATTTCACCTTTCCGTTCTATTACCAATGCATTCAGTTTATCATTTTTTTCTCAAAATTAACGGAGTGGGCTACAATCAACCAAGTAGCTTTCAATCCAACCCACTCTGACCTATAACATGAATGAATTGATATTTGTAGTGGATGATGATGCCCCGTTGCGAGGCCTGATGAGAGCACTTCTCGAAGACAGGAGCTATGCAGTGCAGGAGTTCGAAAGTGGCAAGGCATTACTCGAAGCACTGGACGACAACCCTTCTCTGATCCTGCTCGATGTAATAATGCCGGGACTCGATGGAGTAGAAACCTTGAAACGAGTCAAGGCATCACACCCGGACCTGCCCGTCATTATGCTGACCAGCGTTGACAAGGTGGATACCGCCGTGGAAGTCATTAAACTGGGTGCTTACGATTACCTGCTTAAACCTGTCGATGAACCCCGCCTTTTCACCTGTCTGGATAAAGCTTTTGAGCAAAGAAATCTTACCCGCAAGGTCAGTCGCCTGCAAAGCGAAGTGGATCGCCTGTCAGGAAAAGATGGCATCATCGGCAAAAGCCAGATACTGAGTGAAACGCTGAAAAAAGTTCATCAGGTTGCACCCAGCAAAGCCAGTGTCCTCATCCTCGGAGAAACCGGAACCGGCAAGGAGCTCATTGCCCGTGCCATTCACCGCAACAGTCCCGGCGCCACCGGGCCTTTTATAGATATCAATTGCGCCGCCATTCCCGAAACATTGCAGGAAAGCGAATTGTTCGGCCATAAGAAAGGCGCTTTCACCGGTGCCATCGAATCCCGCCCCGGCAAGCTGGAACTGGCAGAGGGAGGCACCCTGTTTCTCGATGAAGTGGCAGAAATGAGCCTCGCCACTCAGGCAAAATTGCTCCGCTTTTTACAGGAAAAATATTTAGAGCGTGTGGGAGACACAAAAAAAATTCATGTCGATACCCGGGTGATCTGTGCAACCAATAAGGACATCAAGACTTTAATTGCAAAAGAAACCTTCCGCGAAGACCTTTATTATAGGCTGGCGGTCTTTCCTTTAGAAGTCCCCGCCCTTCGTGACCGCCCGGAAGATATTCCCCTGCTATGCACCCACTTCCTCAAAAAACACCAGGAGGATATCGGCAAGGAAATTCTTTCAGTCAGTGATGAAGCCATGCAGGTTTTGCAGGAATACTCCTGGCCCGGAAACATCCGCCAACTGGAGAACACCCTTTGCCGGGCGATGATCGTCACATCCTACGACACAATAGACACCGACTGTTTACCGGAAGGAGTCTTCGACTCTTCCACTCCTGCTGATGAGCAGATAAACCAAAAAACCTCCAACGATTCTACAAACCTCACGCCCTACCACGAGGTGGTCAAGCAAACGCTGAAACAGGCTCTGCAACAAACCGATGGACATATCCCCGACGCGGCCAAGGCTTTGGGAATCAGCCGGAGCACGTTTTACCGCATGCTGAAAAAATACCAGTTGAACTGACCGGGTTCCGGTGCAATCCCATAATGGGACGGTCCCGTCCCGATATGGCATCGTTACTTTCCTCTGCGTTAGCAACAACTCCCTCAAAACTACTTGTTAAATCACTCGTTAGAGATTTTATTTTTTTGCCTCCGCTTCCGGCACGAGCTTTGCTCTCTATAGAGTTGAAACATTGGCGCAGACAGTGGGCCTCCCCGCTGGATGCAACAGGGACCGGGAATAACCTCCTTTTCCCGGTCCCGACCCAATCGAAACACAAAACAGAGGAGAAAATATCATGAAAACTATCCGCTTGATGGCAGTCACCACCGTTGTTGCTTTGGCTCTGGCCGGCAACGCTCAGGCAAAAAAAACCGGCTATGAAGAAATCACCGTTTCCAATGGCGGGTCCCTTTCAGGAACGATAATGTTTAAAGGCAATGTCCCCGCACCCATCATGGAAGATTTGAGCAAGGGCAAAAATGCCGAGTTCTGTGCCACCCATCCGGATACCCAGGAGGGAGGAATCCGACCCCGGCAAAAGGTCGTAGTACAAGACGGCAAACTTAAAAACGCGGTGATCTTGATCGAAAATATCAATAAAGGAAAAGCGTGGGATGAAAAAACCGTGAATGTCGAATTCCGTCGATGCGATATTTTCCCCAAGGTGACGGTCATCCGCAAAACCCCTAAAGGTATGAAAGAAGGTCTGGCGCAAGTGACCAATCAGGACGAGAATATTCTGCACAACCCACATGGTTATTCCGTCAAAGGGGCTAACCGGAAAACGCTGTTCAACAAACCGCTTCCTTCTAAAGGGTCTGTTGCCGATATCACAAAATCCCTCAAACGGTTAAAACAGAAAAAGGATTCGCATTTTTTCCTGCAATGTGACCAGCACAACTATATGGAAGCGGATGCGCGAATTGTCTGGAATCCTTATTACACCGTAAGTGCCGCAGATGGTTCTTTCACACTGGATAATATTCCCGCAGGCACCTACAAAGTCACAGCATGGCACCCTTATGTTGGCGAAGTGACTCAGGAGATCACGGTGGAGAAAGAAACAAAAGCCAACTTTGAGTTAACAGCTAAATAGTTTTCATGAAACCAAGCAGCCCTAATTTATATAGAGGAGAAAACAAAATGAAACGAGACCCTAAATTGATCGGACTCTTAACCGGAATCAGCATCCTGTTATTTGCAACTTCCACCTGGGCAGGTAGCAACTGCCCACAACCCAGGAAAACCAAATCGGCGCCATCCAACATCGCCTCTCTGGATAAGACCGCCAAGGCGAACGCAGAAAATGGCAAAAAAATCTATACCAAGGGAGCAAAACCTCTGGCCTGTAAAATGTGCCACGGGAAAAAAGGCGATGGCATGGGGAAGTTGGGCAAAGCGCTAAAACCCAACCCGCGCGACTTCACCTGCAGCGATACCATGAAAGATGTTTCTGCCGGACAAATGTTCTGGGTCATCAAAAACGGTTCAGCAGGAACCGGAATGGTCGCCCACAAAAAAACGCTGAAGGATAAAGAAATCTGGGATGTCGTGAAATACATCCGCCAAAGCTGGGTCCGCTAGGCGCGGGGCCAGTGTTTAAAGTTCCTCTTGGGAAGGGGAACTGAGGGGGTTTGTTTTAAACAAGGGTTCGTCCACTGTCAAGGGGGCGAACCCTTGCTAGTCCCCTCCGGCGGGGCCGGATTGAGTTTTTCCAGTTCGTATTTTTTGATCAGGTCTTGCAGTTTTTTATTGAACGCTTCCGACTGGGTGTACTCCCTGCCCCATTCACTGCCAATCACCCCTGCTTCGCGGCTGATCTGGGGCATCTTTTCTTTCCACTCATTCCAAAATGGGGTCTCGAACATGGTGATGAGTTTTTTTACCGTCTCGTGTGACATATGTTTGTCATAAACCGGAAGCACACGGTCTATCAAATCATCCATTTCCTTCTTTCCGATCAGTTGATTGAATTCGTCCCAAAACGCATCGGGAATTTTAGGAAAGGGTGCTGTCACCATCATGGAGACATTGTTCAGGAGAGAGTCCTGCATATAACTCAATCGGTCCAGAATACCGGAAACTTTGAGCAGTTTCCTGATGTCCTCTATTTTTTCCGTCTCCGCAAAAACCGGGTTGACTGCGCCCGATAGCAGGACAAGCAAAAATACGGTTATCGTTTTCCTCATATCAAACAATCTCATTCAATCCTCAACTTTGTTTGCTTTTTCGCAATGCTGAAATTGCGGCAATCGAACCTGCATGCGGCAACTCATAGTCCTTGCCAGTAAAACTTTCATTTTCATCTTTGATTACAACCTGCCACATTTGATCCTCGACCAGATAACTGGCAACAAAACTCATATCAAGGTTTACAAAATAGGCGGCCACATGCTCGAAAAAAACATTATGGTCGGTCGAGAATCTGGGAATACTGACGGGCGGCTTGCCGCCTCCTTCATCCAAATGCAACGCCACACTCAACTCATTGCCAGACCAATGCTTCCAGCCCATATGCATAGCCAGTAGCAAATCCATTTCCGCTCCTGATTCTTTCGGCACAGGCAGCTTGCAAAAATCATTTTCGGACATGAGGAATCCTCCAGATTAAAGGTCACAGCCTATCACGGACACGTACCGCAGGCACCTGATTTTTTGGGCTTTTTCCTCAGCCCGATTTCTCCTGTTTTCTCGGGAATTAAAATTCCTGATTGCGTATCTATTATTAATAGATGAGCTAATAATTTTCAGGCACCGGATTCGCCTATTCAACTTGAAAGGATGTGATCGATCATGGAAGACAAAACCGCTTCTGAAATCATGACCCGTCCTGCAATTTCAGCCCGAAAAAATGCTTCCGCACGGGACATCGCGCTTCAATTCATAACTGAGCAGTATAGCGGAATGCCTGTCACCGAGGTGGATGGAAGAGTCATCGGCATTGTCACGGAAATCGATATCCTGAAAGCCGTTAACGAAGGGCGCGAGCTGGCATCCATTACCGCCGGTGACATCATGACCCCGGAAGTCGCAACGGCAAACATGGATATGCCCCTGACTGAAATGATCAAAATTATGGATGAGTTCCATATCATCCGGCTTCCAGTCGTCAAAGATGAGAAACTCGTTGGAGTGGTTTCCCGTGGGGATATCATACGCAACCTCATCGAGCCGGAGTTCATGAGCAATATGTAGCCACTCGGCGTGGGGCCAGTGTGCCGTCGCTTTATCTGGCGAGCAGAGAGTTGTCTCGGCGCAATCAAGCCCTTGCCCAGTTGCACCCCTTGGGGCGCTCGGCGTGGGGCCAATGTGCCGTCGCTTTATCTGGCGAGCAGAGAGTTGTCTCGGCGCAATCAAGCCCTTGCCCAGTTGCACCCCCTGGGGCGCTCGGCGTGGGGCCAGTGTGCAATAAAGTGGATGAGCAATATGTGACGTAGGTAGGGTTTATGCAGAAGGGTGAGGAGAGTTCGGGGGGACCTATGGTCGCTTGGCTTTTATTTTCTCCCAAACTTTCTGAGCCCGCTCCAATTGTTTGAGGTCATCGATTTCGGCCCAGTCCAATCCATCCATCCTTAAAAAATGAAGCGGGTGCTCGCTTGCAATCCGAACGAGGCAATCCATGTCGTAGCTTTGCTTGGGGTTCGAGTCCGATGATGCGGTTTGCTGTAACCTGCCATACAGTTGCTTTGAAATTTTGGCGATCCCGATATACTCCCCGACAGAGTCCTTGATTTGATTCCGGTCTTTCGAGATTTGGGCAACGCGGTTTTCAACAGCGCCTACATAAACCTCATCCCCCGCATTCGTTGTCCCCGACAATAACAGGCAATCGCTGTAAGGCACATTCAAAATACCGGTGATCGCTTCCGGATCAAAAACTAAATCCGATTCCAGCAGAATAAAATCCGCATCGACAAAATCCTGCGCACAGCCAAGGGAGTACATGGTGCCGGTGTCCGCAAATTTTGTGTTTTCAACGGTTCTGATTTCAGGATATGTCTCCTTTAAGTTCTCATAATACTCGCGCTTATGGCCGGTAACGATCAGGATTTCCTTGATCCCGCACGAGATCAAGGTTCTCAAGGAATGCTCAATGATGGGGTTTCCGTCAAGACGGATGAAACCTTTAGGGGTTTCCTCGCCCATCTCTTTCAGTCTCAACCCCATTCCTGCGGCGAGAATGACCGCCTTAGTGATAACTTGACTCATCAGATTTTATTTTAAGGTATCAAGCCGATATTAAGATTGGGTTCCTGACCGGACTCCAAATAGGTAATCGCCCGGTCTAATTGCATATGACTGCCGAAAAGAACAAGGATATCCCCGGACAGGATAGCAAATTCGGCCTCTGGGTTGGGGTGGGGTTTGTTTTTTCGCACCACCGCGATAACAACAGCTCCCGTTCGCTCGGTAACATTCATATCCCCCAACATTTTTTCACGCGCCCAGCTGTTTTCCAAAACCAGATACGACTCGGTGAGCGTAGCCGTGAGGTAGGTGGAAAACTTTTTCAAGCTCTCGGTATTTAAAGACAACCCCCGGAACATACTATATCCTTCCAGTCGGATCAACTCCACCTGTTGCTCAATAATATTATTGGGAATGCGATAGTCGCGCAATACCCGCGAAAAAATTTCTATGGAAGTTTCAAATTCTTCCGGGATAACCTCATCCGCTCCCGCAGTTTTAAGTTCCTCGACCTGGGCAGTCAGCCGGGTACGCACCATGATCTTGACTTCAGGATTTATCTTGCGGGCAAGACGCACCGCTTTTTCCGTCACCGCATAATCCGGGATCGAAAATACGATCATGCGTGCCTCCTTCAACCCTGCCCGGGTCAAAGTTTCCTCCTGAGCGCAATCGCCGTAGTGAGTGGTGATTCCTTCCGTCAACGCCCGCTTGACCTGCTCACCGTCCAGATCCAGAACCAGAAAAGGGATCTGTGTTTCAAGAAGCACCTGGGCAAGCGTTCGACCACCAAGGCTATACCCCACTATGACAACATGACCTTTGAGCGTCTCTTTCTGACTCGGACCCGTTTCTTCAGATTTCCACTTGGAAAATATTCTGATCGAAATTGCCGTGGAAGCCTGAATCAACAGCGGCGCGAAAAGCATGGAAAGAATCGAAACAATGAGCAACAACTGATACTGATGAGAATCGAACAATCCCTGATCCAGCGTCATCGCAGCAAGGATCAAGGAGAACTCTCCCACTTGCGCCAGTCGCAGGCCCACCACAAAAGCAATCCGCAACGGCACCTTGACGAGCAAACAAGCCAACCCTGCCAGCCCTGCTTTAACCAGTATTACCAGAGCAGAAAGTGCCAGGCAGACCCAGACAGAGTCCAAAAACACCTGCGCTTGCAAAAGCATGCCAACCGAAATAAAGAAGATACTGCTGAAGTAATCGCGCAGTGGAAGAATATCGAGAATGATCTGGTGATTGTATTCGGACTCCGAAATAATCATTCCGGCAATCAAGGCTCCCATAGCAAGGGTCAGACCCATTTTCTGCGATGCCCATCCGGTGGCAAGAATGATAAAAAGTACGGACAACGTGAGGTGTTCTTTATTGCCAACACGCGCGACCCATACCAAAGCTTTTGGAACGATCAACCGGGATAGAAAAAAAATCGCCACCACTGCTGTCAGCGATTTGACCATTGTGAATACAAAATCAGCGGCGGAGGTGGCCCCGGACTGCGCAAGAAGAGGCATAAGAAGCATGATGGGAACCACACATAAATCCTGAAACAGGAGGGTGCCGATACAAAGCTTTCCATGCAACGTATCAATTTCGGCGCGGTCAGTAATCATTTTC
>Ga0233428_1000303_pt1 | contig 73556 bp, 147 predicted proteins | sample SI_118_April2016_4_FD_179890 | JGI IMG/M metagenome (GOLD analysis project Ga0233428, IMG submission 179890) | Seawater microbial communities from Saanich Inlet, British Columbia, Canada - SI_118_April2016_120_MG | ecosystem: Environmental > Aquatic > Marine > Inlet | place: Canada: British... | reverse complement strand
ATTAGTGAAATTGAAATTGAAAGTTACAAAAGTGAGTAAATTCAAAAAATTTGTATTAACACTTACATTGATGTCCATGTGGACATTGATAGGAGTTCCCCTTATGGTAGGGGCATTGACAATAGGGTTATGGGCGTTCGGTATGGTAGGAATATTTATTCTGGTGAATACGGACAATTAAGATTTAGGGGCGCGTTGACTTCACCCTACCCACCGGTTGACGTCGCTCCGCACAATTATGCAAGAGCATTCGCGGATTCGCTCTTATCAAAAACTCAATCCGCATTACAGAAGCCCTCCCTCCTTTCTTATCACCTTGGGAGGGTTTTTTGTTTCAACTAGAGGTGATTATAGGAGACAAAATGGACAGATCAGTAGAAAACCTACTTGGTACACTAACAATATTTCAGAATAAATTAATGGAAAATGGTTGTTTGGATGATACATTGATGGAACTGATTTTCAGGGGTGTACAAGATTTAAAACTAATACAATCAAATTTAGATAAATTGCCCAAGCCTAAGCGCTGAGGTATTTCACGTGCTCGGAGGGCACCAGGAGATGAGTAGACTTGAAGCGATGAAATTTATAGTGGATACTCCAGAGAAATCTAGGGATGTCCAAGAAGTATTATTCAAATTGGGGTACAATTGGGGCGGTCAGGGTCAGGATGTAAAATATACTGATCATAAATATTTACATGCCGAATCGAATGGCCGGTTACTTCATGGAGATCATGAAAGATCGTTTATTGATAGTTTATCTAGAATGAGGACAATGCAGTATATACTTGAAAAACTGATAGATAAGGAAGAGGCCGAAAGACCATCAGAAATCACAGAATTTGAAATATCATACCGCCGTAAGTTTGGGCGACCAGCGTGGGAAGGTGACGCATACCGACCTGATTATGTATTCTATTTAGAGAAGGAATTACTTGGATTTATGGAATCGGTAGTACAGGAAGATTAATATGGAAGATATGATGTTTGAAATTAACAACCCAGTACATTCAAAACAGATTCAGGATGCACTATTTGAATTGGGGTATCGCTGGATTCTCACTGGAGAAATATACCGCCGAACTGAGGCTAGTTATTTGTTTACCGATAAAGAGGGAACGATAATGTTTTCACAAATGAAGCCGACGCGTTCGATAGTTGAAGACTATACATTACGAAATTTACCGTATTTAATGAATGAGGCATACCTAGAATATGAAGAATAAAATAGAAACAATGAAATTCAGAATTAAGAGTCCAAAGCATTCCACAGATATACAACGGATGTTATTTTCATTGGGATACAAATGGGCTGGTGGTCATAATCTAACCGACGTTTCATATGTGGATAAGGATTTTTTGTTTGTTAATGAAGGTGGAAGAATACAGCACGGTAAACAATATAATTTCGATGGACAAACACGGTATGCCGAAAGGGATATGGACTATTTGAGAAAACAGTATGAGGACAAAATACGTGATTCAAGATATTCTGAATACTTATCCAAATACGAGGAATCGTATTATGTTGAATGTAATAGGGAAGCGTGGAACGGTGATCATTACGATCATGAATATGTCTTATATCTGGAACAACAATTGACAAGTTATGAAGAAGCATTGGAAGACGATAATGAAATGTAATCCTAAAACAGATTTATGGCGACTCAAAGTACATCAGAAATGTTGGATTACTTGGGTTGATCCGCGGAAGGTGGACGATCCCAGATGGGATTATGTATGTACATCTGAACCCGCCGTATTCTATGGAACGTATTGGATAACGGAGTATTCAGATCACATGGTACGTGAAGTACTAAGCTTTAGGATATAGTAATGTCAATATTATGGAAAGATCAGAATATGATTGAGCCTGAAATGTATAAAAAATACATAGTACGGTGGCAATCTGGTTCGGGAGAGGTTCATATGGCCGCGACATGGTACGGGGCGTATTGGCGTGGTAGTATGGATGATCGGTTGGATAATGTAACTGGTTATATGGAAATGGATGTGTGGATGACATCGGATGTGTGTACATTATAATGAAGTTGATATCAGAAAAGCCTTGGAAATCCATAAAGGAATACGAGCGGCATTTGAAAATGGGTACTTATTATTATGTACGGGGAAAAGATCGGGAAGGACATATATATTCATTTGCCACATATCACGGTCAGTATTGGATGGATCATTTTACTGAAAAAAAGGTCGATTTCGAAGTGACTGAATATAGGGAAGTATAGATTATGGACAAAAATCCGTGGATGACAGTAATAGGAAATGAACACCTATTGAAAGAGAATTATATATACGAGGTGAAGGTACAATTTCTTGATCCCAAAACTTGGTTATCATCAACCGCCAGATATCATGTTACATATTGGTGGGACGATCAATTGGATGTGAAAATACCTTTTGAAGTGGTAGAATTTAAGGAAGTAATGTAATGAATGAAAAAATGTTAAGTATAGAAGATCACAGTCATCTACTAGAACTCCATAGGGTGTACTTTATTCGGATTCGTCTGGATGACTCCATAGCAGCGGGTCCTGACGCGATTTTTCATAAAAGGATGTTTGGGGTATATTATGGAGATTACTGGTTATCCGCACATACTGGAGTTCGTATTCCAAACCCAGTAGTTGAATTTTGGGGTCCTGTGGAAATACAAGATATAATAGATAATGGGTTAATGAAATGGGGTTGACATATACACCAAATATGGGCTTCACAATATACCCTATTAAAATGACTCCCAACCAAAGGGGTTATCAGACGCTTTTAAGGAATAGACACAATACGATGAAATTCGAATATACTGACTTACCCGACTTACACCTACGGAACAGCGTGATACCAAGTTTAGGAAAACCGTGTTATTTAACGGGCGCATTCGAAAATGTAACTGGATGTCTGAATATAGGGTTACATGGAGATTGGAATACTTATTTGATATATCTAGATATCATGAAATTCGAAGAAACGACAAATGAGTTATCATCCAAAGTACCGTCATTGTGGTGGTTACAGGATAAGCCCACTTTCATCAAATACCTGTTTGTACTGTATCATGAGATAGGACATTGGATGCATTATAAACAATATTATAAATGGCGTGGATTGACACCAAGACAATTTGGAGAATTAGTGTATAGTCAATATGATGAATCAAAAGAAGAATTCGGTAGAGATACCCGCGTTGAACAATACGCGGATGATTGGGCCAAAAGGCGATTACAACGAGAATATCCAAAGTACTTCAAAGGTGAATAATGACGATTAAATATAGATGGCCAGAAGATAGGGACAGATTAGTACTTCATAATGTATATTGGATATTGATGAAAGCCCACGATGATGCATTTACGGTTGGTCGATTTTCCACTTGGTATGGATCGTATTTTTTGGATAGTAATAATAATAAATGTGAACATATAATATCAGTAGAAGAAGTGGTTAATCCATGGTAAAAAATTATAAGTGGCCTGAAGATAAGGACAAACTGATAATGCATCAGAAATATTTTGTGACTTGGGAAGAGAGCCCAACTCTAGCCGGTGGGGACTTTTTGACATGGTATGGGTATTTCAGAAAACGGAGTGGTAAAAAGGTAGAGAATATTACCAAAGTAACCGACCCGATCCAGTGGTATGTTTAATGAATAATTATCCATACCCAAAATATAAACATATCCTACAGGATCATAAAATCTATATAGTATCGGGTGAATTGGATGAAGCTATAAAATGTGGTGAAACCGTACTTAAAATGCCGGAAATCGAGTTCGCCAAATGGTACGGAGATTATTGGATGGACCCAGATGGTAGAAGATTGGAATGGGTAGTACGATTTACAGGACCGCTCGACGAATCTCATCCAGATGTATCAAGTGTTATGGAACAATTCTAATGGAATATAAATGGCCCGAGGATAAGGACAAATTGGTACTTCATAAATATTACATTGTCCGAAGACAACAGGGGACGTGGACGGTAAGTGGCCGAGCGGCTTGGTATGGTACATATTTTATGACTAGATGGGGTACGCGGGTAGAGAATATTACAAAAATAGAGGACACAAGATATGAAACTTGTATGGAAAACTGATACGCCACCGACATTTGTACCATGTGTGGTGCGCCGAGATAGTCCCGATGGACTGTGGCATAGTAGGGCACAATGGACTGGACATTATTGGTATGGAATTGAATTGGAAGAAAAATATGACGACGTGATATCATATGTATTTTGGGATGAATTCCAAGACGCATTAGAACGAGAACATGAGGAAATGAATGGATAATATACCAAAGTGGATTTCGGTTGAGGGAAACACACCTAATAAATTTGAAATATACGTGGTGCGCCGGACATTTCACAATACGCACACCCACAGTCGATCCCAATGGTTAGGGGAATACTGGTGGAGCATGACAATGGAACGGAAACTGAATGACGTGGTCGCATATATGCCATGGGATGAATGGAAAGTATGGGCGGCCAAAGAAGTTAAGAAAATGGACGCACAAAAATAATGTTACATATAAGGAAATGGAAAATCATCACCGAAAGTGAACTCAAATTCAATGAAAAATATGAAGTCACATTTGAAAAAAAGGGTAGGTTCTATCGGGTTTGGGCAATATGGTACAATGGGTATTTCTTAACTGATGAAGGTACTAGGATAGATAACGTGACTGAAATATATGACTTCGGAGTGGAATAATGGATAAATCTTGGACACCCATGAATGGAAATGAACACCAATTGGTCATGCATAAACAATATTTAGTTACTACATATAAGGAACCGACTACCCGCTCGTATGTAACTTGGTACGGCTCATACTTTTTATGGACCGCATTGGGAACTAGAGGGAATAAGATGAATGGATCGGATGTGGAGTATTTCAAAATCAGGACAAATTCAATATAATAAAGAATTCGGTAGCTTAATAATAAAAACTACTAAAGGTGTACCTGGAAACACGCAGTCATCCTTGGGTATACATCTAAGGTATAAGAACTAGATAAATATAAGACTAATAAATATATACAGACTACATAATATACAGTATATAAAGGACACGCAAATCATGAAAAGATACCCAACAGAACTACAAAACTACCTAGTATCTAGCTGGGAACATGACGATGTCCAAGCTACATTTCATGGAACATACTGGTTTTATACAGAAGAACAAGAGATATTAAGAGACGTTATGCAGTGGTATGACCTATCAATTCAAGAGTGGATTAACTGGCCAGAAGGTACTGTGGATTATGAATAAACCGATTAAATTCTGCTACTACGCGGTACATACAGGTGATCCAAGAGATTGGGAATGGGCTCAATTTATGGGTACATACTGGTGGAATGACCCTGAAGAAAAGACAATATCAGGGGTGCTCCAATGGAATGATGGACGGGTATGGATAGATTGGTAATGCCCTCGGAACTCATACTACATCATGGGTATATGGTATGGCCAAAGGACGCCCCAACGTGGGTATGGGCTATATATTATGGTACATACTTCTGGGATGAAAAGACTGAGAAAAAGGTAAAAGACCCTACTGAATGGTGGTGTCATGAAAGGTCAAAATGGATAAAATACAACTAAAAATGCACTGTACATATCATATACATAGCGACAGTATGGGTAAACATACGGGTATATATATGGGTACATATTGGCATATACCGGGAGAGAACGTCAATGTAAAGGATGTTTTGTGGGTCGAACACTTCACTGGAATATGGTTGAAATATGATAGTGAAACTGGAAGCGTGATAACATAATGACATCTCTGGACACAAAGATATACAGGTATCCTAGGGACAAATCGGTACTCATCAAACATAAAGAATATGGGGTACTCTTCATAAATAAGAATGAGAAAACCCAAAAACTATTCGGGACATGGTATGACGGGTACTTCAAAGACTGGTGGGACAATAAAATAGATAACGTCATTGCATTCTACCCAAGATAAAGAGAACTCGGACGCTTAATAATAATATACTAGACAACACAACTTAAATTCGGAAGCTTAATATAATAATGCGACTACTATATACAGAGGGACTAGTCAGGGACATTAGAGACATATTAGCCGCCTAAGGGAACTAATCAGGGACACTATGCAACTACACGAACATCAAGAATATACAGTTATGACACGTACTAGAGGTACTATACAAGCCACATATCATATAACATACTGGCATAGTACTATACACGGTACTATAAAAGATGTGATAGCCATAGAAATAGACAATATGATGTATAGCCCCAATGAGTGCTTCCCTAGTCGTGGGTAGAAGTGGGTAGAGTTCCCTAATAGTGGGAAGGATATAGCGAATTAATTTAAAGCCTGGGGTTTCTCACGCGCAAAGAAAATTTTCAGGGCCTGGGGGCTGGATCCACAGATAAAACTGGGGGTATATAATTAAAACTACGGAATTAAAACTATGAATCCACAAAAAATAAGAGATAGGCTGGCTCAAATGCAAGTCGACCACATAAAACATCAAGAGTTTAAGCTAAGACTGGACGCATTAAACATAAAACTACAACTCCTAACATCCATAAGCGAGAGTTTAACGTGGGAAAACTAGAGATGATGCACAGGCCTGATTTAGAATATAGGTTGGGGCTACGAATGGACAAGCTAGAATTAAAACTCAACCAGCTCATAGACATATCAAACAGCTTATTGACTGAGGGGGAGCGCCCTATACCTATGTTAGCGAATAAGGAACGGCGTACAACCCCGATCGTGCCATATAATGTGGATTGGGACAAGCTATTTAACCCTTCAAATGAGGAAATCGACCAGTTTATGGCGGATATGAGCCGCAGACAGGGGTTATATACGTCAGATTCACGTGATTATTAGACTATAGATCGTTTGCTTTTCGCAGTGTGGCACTCCAATAGATAGCGGCAAAATGTTGATTGCCTCTTCGTTTTTAGCCGCAATCTATTGACTCAAATAGGCGGGGGGTCTTCTTGACAGTTAAAGCGTACAGAAGATAATAAAGGACTTCACTGGTCTTTTTTTTATGCCCAATAGTGTAATAAAAATCTTACTGACAATATGACATATGAATATGCTTTAGCTGAATGCCGCTACGTGCTCTGGATTCTGCTAGAGCTGCTACTCGAGGTGATTGGTGTAAGCGACTATGAATCAGACAGTTATAGCTGATGTCAAGTTAACAAATATTATGGGAAGTGTGGCAGCTAAAGAGTGTAAGCTACTGAGTTATAGGGGGTTACAGGGATCGGACATTTCAGCGTCGGACTGACTAGCCCATTTAGCTCAAGCATTATAGGGAATCATTCTGAGAATTGAATGTGGCGATTATCCAATATCGTTTGAGTGCCTTTTTGATGCGGCTAGTGATAGTGGGCTTTTCTGTTATAGGGGGGTGCTGTAAATAACCACGATTGGTGCCGGCTGGATTATGATATGCAAATGGGTCTGCTGGATAAGCTGCATGGTTAATGTAATCGGCTGGTCTGTCTTGATATATCTTATATTCGTATATACCTAAGTCCATAGTGTCGCACATACTAAAACCGTGGGTGCTGTATATCTGAAGCTTATTCATTAAACTGTCCAGCATATCCATTTCACCACGCGTAACACCTACTGTTATAGCGTACTCATCTCGGCCGACAATAAACACACTGGACATACTTGTCAGTAGCTTTATGGAGTAGACAAGTTTGGCGTGATTGCGTTCATGCTTCTCGTAATGATTGGCATACGGTATAGTATAGGGGTTATAAAAACTCCCGCTAGTATCTATACCGACTTTGTTATAGGGGTGCGTTGATGGATATCGCTTGGGTGGTGGCGGTGGCCACGTACGTGGCCTAGCCAAACTGTATATCCGATACGATACGGGCACCCATAACTCCGCAAGCCATACCTACAAGTATGGAATACGGCCAACCTACCAATATGCCCAAGCATCCTGCTGTTAATAGTGTTGCGATAATGACTAGTGTGATCTTAAAACTCTTGTTCATAAAACTCTCCTGTGTTAGCTTAAACTCTCATAGCTTAAACTGTTGATGTAATTAAAACTCTGGTGTACATAAAACTTTGGACGGCGCGGCGGGGAGTTACTCGTTGCCCGCGCGCGCGGTTTCGCTTAAAACTCGCTTTGGGCGGTGCTCGAACTGGGGGTGCTTTTTCACCAGTATAAAACATATATATTTATAAGGGTATCTTCGATACCCTTCATAAGCCGCTTTAAGTAACCCATCCACGACCCACGCGAAAACTCCAAAAATAAAAACTGCTAAAAAATTCGGTTGAACCAATCATCGAAAGTTCCGTATGCCCATGTAAATAAGCTGTCGAAGTCGTCGGAATCCTTTTTGGAAACTCGCTTCTTTTTGGCGTGTATCACTTGGCGTTGGGCTTTCGCGTTTTCGTTAGCCCGTTGATTCCTTTGGGCTAGTGGACCCATTGCGTTAATTTCGGCTTGACTCTTTGTGGTTGCGGGATATCGATTTGCGTGTGCCTTTTCCACCACCGCTTGTGTCTTTTGGCGTTCCATTTTGGCCAGTGCTTTGTTCGTGATTCTCTCAAGTTCGTCATCGTCTTCTTCCAATTCACGGAAAGGCAGTCGATCACGAAGCTCGGATAAGTTGTTTAGGTCATTGTCAGACAGCCCAAGATGGCCATAGTTACCCCCAGCCAGTACGACGTGCAAAGCAGTCGCTTCGTCGTGGTCAAGTTCTATTGTGTATTTGGTTTTTACTTTGGACATATCGTATTTCCTTTTACTGGGTACGCTGCATGACATGCAGAATTCGGTTAATGGTGCATCACAAAATTTGGGTTTTCTAAAGTACTCGGGACAATAGGTCACAATAGCTCGATACAATCAGAGGCCACGAACCGCGTGCGTCCGTCAATCTCAATCGTATAGGAGATGCTATTCAGTACGGCATGTGCGGTACATTTAAAAATTTTGCCCTGATTGGCTTGGCCATAATAGTCGGTTAGGAGGCGCACGTCACCCCTGAATTCACAGGGCACTTTGTTCCATTTGGTAACTTTCCATGTGTTAGTCATGTTGATCTCCACACCACCCATGAAGCGGTTTAGCATTTTTTAAAAACGCTTTAAATTTAGACATCTTCATATCAATTAGCTCGGGTCTGCCAGTACTGATAGCTAGGAGTACGCGTGATACTTCCCTAAGTTGTTTGGTTGTTAATTGATTCAGTTCGTTGTGCATCTCATTCAGAAGCTGATTGTGATCTTTGGCATTTTTAATTTCAATTTCAATTTTATCTACTAATTTTTTTGCTCCGCCGATTAGTTGAAACGGTGACTGCATTGGACATTGCATTTCTAGTAGTAGTTCACTTAATTCGTTTAGATTATTGCGTAGCAGTTCAATATTTTTATTAGTCATCTTATTTATCCTTTATGATTTCCACGGTTATTTTTACTTGTCCCTCAACTGGATTCTCATGCGACCAGCCAAAGTATTCGTGTATGGCTCTAGCCATATCTAATTCGTGTTGACGTGGATGCCAATCCGCTGCAGCGTCTTTGGGGTTGACTTCGACTAGTTGTTCAAAAATTATTTTACTCATCGAATATTCCTTTTTCTATATGTGGCTGTTGGGGATACCCCTTATCCTCGACAATTTCCACGGTTACTTTAATTTTCCCGGAGTAGAATTCGACCTCGCCCCATTCATTGCCGAAGTGATTGTTTATGGCGTGCCATACGTCCGATTCACTTTCCCAAGATTGTGGAGTTTTGTCGGTGTCGTTGGGGTTGACCGAGTATTCTTTTTCGAGAAGCAATTTAGATGGAGCCGGAGTACAATTGGGGCAGGTGTCGTACCTGATGGATTTGGATTCCGATGGACATCGGCACTGGCTCATGGTTGTTTCACATTCTTTACATACTACTTTGTAGTGGTTCATTTTATAGTTCTCCCATTGATTCTATTTCACCTAGCAATTTAATCATGTTGTTGCTTATTTCTATAATTTTATCTATATTATCTCGGAATTGTATAATGTCTTGTTCAAAGCACATGCTCCAAGATTCTCCGACCAATCTATATCCATGTAGTTTATTATTCAATATTGTTACTAGATAATCTCTGCTGTCAATGCTTATACCAAGCTCTAATATTTTTGTACCATAATCCATATTCGCGGTATTAATTTTCATCTTCTAAATCCTCCCATTCAAATCTGTCGACTACCGCTTCCCAAGAGATGTCGTCTGCTACCCCGACCTTTTTAAAATCTTTTGGTTTCTCATTATACCATATCATGTCGCCTGTGTCCGAGCATAAGATAAAAGGATCAACCTGAGCCACGATAGCATGACTATATGTATAGGTTGCACAATGAATCTTGTGATTTCCAAGTGGTACTAATACGTCCTTTTTATTCATCTACTATAAGTTCCTGTCCACAATCACATTTGAAGCGTGTCGTGCTTCTGTTTAGTCCACCCTGATATTGGGTGTGACATGATGGACAATGATAATTGCTGTAGTAGCTTTTTGTTTCTACCCATGTAACCTTTGTCCGTTTGGGTCGTTTTGTTGTTTTAATGTGTACATATCGATTATCCATCTTCGTGCTCCATTTCCATTTCGTCTTTAAATTTTAATAGTTCTATTACTCGTTCTTCCAGTGTCCCAATTCTATTATTCATACCCATTGGAGTATCTGGAGTATATAGTGGTTGTTCATTACAAGGTTGTTCAGAATAATATGGTTGTCCAGCATCGGCCAAACCCTTTTTAATGATTTCGTTAATCTGTGCAATTGATACATGACCATCGGTAATGTATTCATAATCAGTGCCACTTATTGAATCACTAACGCTGACCTTAAATTTATACATTGACATTGCTTTTCCATTCTCCGTTTATTTCAAGTTCTTTTTTCCAACATGTTTTGTGGAAATATAGATTTGTATCATATCCCTTGAATTGTAAATCCTTGAGTACTACAACTGCAGTACCTGGTGGTACACGACTATTACATATTCTACAAGTAACAGTTAGGAATATTATTTTACTTTCTATCTGTGCCATATTCTTTAATGATTTCCCGCAAGGCATTCCGCAGAGAATCTACTACCCGTTCGTATGCGAATCTATCGTATGCGAATTCAGATGGGTATCCATCATCAGTACGCCGAGGACTTCCTTCCTCTGGGTATGCAATTACTTGTTCCATTGCTTCTATAAGGTCGTCACAGTTAGAGCACCCACCTTCCGGATTGTATGCTTTAATCGCGTCTGCCACAAAGCTATCATATTCCAGTGCCATATCTGACAGGTTATTATAATGCTTTAATGCATCTCTTTTTAAATCTTTAATTGGAGTCTTGTTTTGTGTCATTTTCAAATATCTCATTTTCGTTGTTAAATATCATTGCGATTTCGCTGTTATGTCCCATTTGCAAATTAGCAAATACTAAGGTAAATTCAGGACCTTTACATAAACCGTTACGCATTAATTCTTCACTATAATGCGGATCGTTGATTTGATGCTGTTTCATTTCTTCGTCATCGGTCCAATTGATTGAATCCCCATCTGAATACCAGTACTCGTCTCTCATGTCATCGATTAAATAATTGCCTAAAGTGTTTTTGTCTAGGTTAAAGTATTCTTCTATATCTCGTATTGATTGGTTGTAATCACTTAATTGCTTCATTATCTAATCTCCATAAATTTGTCATTATCCATACCTTTGCGTATCCAACGCATTAGAGATATGGCTTTCATTTCAGGCTTGATATATACAGCTTTCCATTCGTCATCACAACTATCGATTTCAAGTTGGTATTTATGCTCTTTGGTTTCTATTGTGTAATATAATTTACCTTCACAAATGTAATCCAGTATGGCGTAGTTGTCCTGTACTATTTCTTTAATCGTTTCCATTTTCTATATCCTAAACTTTTTTCGTGAATGACCAAGTGACCATTCTATTCTACGATATTCACAATAATCATGTTCTGTTATATGTTTATCTTCATCGTAATCGGATTCGGATTTCCACCAGCTGGCCTTTTTATTTCCCAACCAATCATAAATCCATGGGTGCTTTTTAAGGCCCAAATAATCGAGTTCCATTCTCCACCAATCCGGTGCATAATCCCTTAATCCATTATCGGTCTGTCTACTTGAGAAAAATGGACCCTCACCATATGCATCTTCTACAAGCATATGTGCCGAATTGAGTTTGCATAATATACTCAATATTGATTGGTCATGCCTGTTGTCAATAAATTCTTCGTGTTCATCTGAAATGGTATCATTGACATATATATAATTATTTTCCACCACCACGTCCAACCATTTCTTAACAACGTCCATAGTATATTCTGATTTTTTAAATGCGATTACACCACTTTCAATCTGTGGACTTTTGAGAAAAGAATCGTCATTGTGAAGATCAAATCGTTTCAGGGTTTGCATTTTTTGAAACTGCCGTTCATAGTAAACATTGCCAGAAAATGCGAGTATTGGGGTGTTTGATTGTTTTAACATTTCAACATATTCATTAAATCGGTTTTCCCTATGTGGTAATATGCTCGCCCCAGCGTCGGTATAAAATAAACAATCGCCAGCTGACATTTTATTGAGTTGTCTAAAAATAATATATGGCTTCCATAACCAATACCCAAAACCTCTGTTATTATTCTTAAAAAATTGATCATGTAAATTAATAAAATCTTTAATAGTTTCTGGAGACTCCACAATGATTTCATCGAACCATTTCGTTTCCATTGCTTCTAAGGCAACCCGATCCCGCTGTTTGGTAAATTGACCATTTCCAAATGTAATAAAATATTTTTTCAATCGTCCTGCTCCATAATATTATCATTTTCTTTTTGCAATGCGGCATTCTGCATTTCCAGCTTAATAGCTTTGTCACGCCTTTTCTGTTTAATCCAATGTTTCCGTGGATATCGAAACGCGTTGCAATCGTTGTCTTTGTTGTCTATTTTTGGATCACCATATTGAGTTACATTTCCGGTTTGTTTCCAGTTGTCTGTGACCCTGCAGTTAAGAACGGCCTTGCAAGCCGGTTTTGTATTGTGTATGGATAATGATCCATAGTCCATTACATAGGTTAAATATTTACAATCTCCACAATATGATTTCATTGTGATATCCTAGAATGGCATGTTATCGTCACTTTGATATTCATCTTCATTATCCTCTTCTAATATAACATCCAAGTCTCGCATTAATTCTGCGGCTTGTAATGGTGTAATTTCTGCACAATAAGCTGGTACATCTGAACTGGCAAATACGTCTCCAGTTTTATAATGGTAATTATTAACTGCTGGAAATGGGCCAGACCATATACGACCCTCGCAATCAATGTAATATTTAATTTTGGTGTAATCCCATTTATCGTTCATTTTCTGTACCTTTTAATCTACAAGATTATATTGACAAAGTCAAGCTTTATTTTTTAATTGACCAAGTTAAATATTCGTCTTCTTCGTATTGATGATGACCAATCACTTTACCAGTTGGCTCGTCCAGATACGGATCAATCCAATCTAAGAAATTACTTATTTCACTGCCGTAATTCTTTAAGCTGGAGTGTACGGACAATTGATACTGCCCATTAATTTCTTGTATCTCTGGAACTTCTGGAGTATCGAAATATGCACTGTTGCATCTGAATAACATGCTCCATCTATCACATTGAAAAAATTCATGTGCTGGCAATATGTTAGTAATATCCCTATCCCAGTTCATCATATATTCCAATATGCCTATAACGCCGATTGGTGTATCTTTTTTTAATTTTGCATCGAATTTGAATTCGGTGTACATTCCCATCTTAATAACCTTTATCTATAACAATAAATGGAGCTCTTACTCCACCACTTCTGTATGCCGCTACCATGAGAGCGGTGTTCACTTGATGTGGTATTTTTATAGTATGCACTTTTCCAAAATCATTGAAGCGTGTACTATCCAATGAACCCAATGCATAATACTTACCACATCCACAACTGTCATATTCCTCCATGCTCATTCCAACTTGGAAATCATTTTGTACAGAATATATTTTTCCCTTGTATGCCACCAAGAATGTTCCGCCGGTTTCCTCATTATTATTTACATGTGAATATCCATTATCTTTGAATACTTCCCTAACCGCATCTACGAAAGTGGTACACATATATTCATAATCATCTTTACAAGTATTCTTGGGAATCTTTAATTTAAATCTTAATAGCTGGCCCATTCTAAATGATGAGGTATATCCAAATAGCATGGGTCCATTTTTAAAAACCTTGACATCCGATCTAACAGTAATATCCAGACCAGAGACTCCAGCGGAATCACCGCCCATATACATCTTCCTGTTCTTCTTATCTACCATCCCTACTATGCAAGTCATGGCTTACCTTAGTACTGCTGCAATGTCTTCTTCACGCAATACAATATATTTTGTACCTTCGTGTTCGACTTCTGTTCCTTTGAATTTTTCATATACCACGGTGACGCCTTTTTGTAATACGTCTTCACCATCGCTACTATGTACATCTTTGCCTAGTTCCTCAATGATGCCACGGGAAACATTTTCCTGTGCACTTTGTGGAATGATTAATCCCGATTCTGTAACTTCCTCTGGTAGCTCTACTCGCACCAATACCCGATCATTGTTTGGTAATAATTTCATAACATTTCCTTATCTGTAGTCTTTCCTAATTTGGTCTAGTTCACCTTTTAGGATTTTGTCTAGTTTGTATTTCTTGCCTGTCCTATGGTCTTTCACTTCATTGCGGCCATAGTTGTAATTTCTAACAACATCCATATCTCGTTTGACTTCAACATACGTTCCAGTCTTTTTTGCCAACCATAATTTGAACTCTGGCTTGGCACATAGATTCTTGAATGCTTCCTTCTTATTCTGTTCTCTTGATTTGTGGGCGGTGCATTTTTGTTTGATCCCACTTTCAATGTGAGTAATTTCACACAAGTTATCCGACTTGTTACGATGCTGGCCACCGGCACCAGAACCTGAAAACCATCTGATATGGAAATCTTTTTTAGTCAATGATAATATTGGTGTTCTCATTATTTTATCCTGTTGGTATTTTGTCAAACTCCACGTTGTATTGCTCACACAATTTCAGACATTTTCTGTATGCTCTGAATGCTTCGTTTTCGTTTGGACTTTTTGATAACCTTTTTAATTTCTTCAATTTACTGAATGTCCCCATTGTGATATTCCCGTACAAATATTCAAACAGTTCAGGGGTGTTCTCCATAACATCAACTTCTTTATGGGTCATGTGCCCTACCTGTTCGTTTAATTGTTTACGTTCGTCGTCCTGCATAGAATCCTTATGTTCATTCATAAAGAAGAATAATCAGTTCAATATGGGTGTACTCAATGTGGGTAAAAAGCCGGACGATCCTATAACTTGTGCTTCGGTTAGTCCTTCTTTCTCACCCGCTGCTATTAACAACTGCCTTTTTTTAGTACCTTCTATAATTTCAGTCTTGTACTTGGAATTGTATGTCTCGGCCAAACCCATGATTTTTTTCTTATCTTGTTTAACTTTTTTGGTAAGGCGCTTTAACCTATCATTATTAACAAGCTTACCATTTTGGTTAAGCAGTGTTGTCAATTTCATGTTCATAATTATCTCCTGATTCTATATATATAACTATCTATAAAGTGAAAAATGTTATAATATATTAATCAGTGCCGATAACGTGATCCAATTCCTTAGAATATTCCTCATTAATGGGGTTTTCTTCTGTTCCAGTTACTAATTTACCCAATGATTTTAGTTCACAATGGTTCTCACATACATATAGATAGTCAAAATATTCATCAAAATCTTTTTTACTACTATAATTAACCCATGCTTCTGGATTATCCTTGCCCCAATTGGGAAACATAACCGCATACTTCTCCTGTTCAGGCAAGAAAGCGGTAATATTTCCACGCTTTCCTACTTCATGGACAACCTTATCATTGATTAATACGTCTTTTATTACTACTGCTCTACCGTGGAACATCTGGTACCTCCTCTAGGTGGTGGGCCAATACGTGTTGATTGATAGCGATTCCAATTCTTAACAATTCGTCATAGGTCAATACTAGATCGTCATGTTCTTTTTTAGACACTTCACATTCATCCATCCGCTCTTGGATAAAATCCATAAGGCCACCCAAATCGGTTTTGTTCAATTTATGCTCCATATATTTTGTCCCAACAATCCTTACACAATTGACCGGCACCCTCTACATAGTGTTGACGCATATCAATATGGTCGGTTATTTTATACGGAGTCTCGGTATCACACGTTACGCAAAATTCGTCTGGAGCCGATTCAAGAGTACGTTCTGATTCTCCTGCTTCTCGGCTATAGACTGTTTTGCCCCCAGCTGGGGATTCGAATATTTTAGTCACCGTCGGTATCAACTATAATGTTGTAAAACATTTCATCGAATTCATATTTATAGCTATCGTCAGGTCCGACTGTGATGTAATCACCTTCCGTTAATAGCTTCCATTCATTTTGAGTTACTACTATTTTGGTAGGCTGTTCACCTGAGATAATCAGGCCACCCATCCAATTGTCAATCTCGAATTTGATTGACTCGGTTGTTTGTACTGTTTCAACGTACATAATTTAACCCAAAGATTTCTTCAGATGACCATATTCATCAACTGAAATTTCTTCAGCGTTGATTAAGTATGTAGCTGTTTCTTGGTTCTGGCTTAAATGCCACCCAGCGAGATTGCCATGGTATACTTCAGTTTTAAATCTCATGTGACCGTTTTCTAGCTCAGGATTCTGAGCTGATGTAATTAAATAAAATTTCATTTTATTCTCCTTGTATATTACTTTCATCGTAATCGTTTCTTATGACGTCGACATAATATATATGCCATACGTTGTCCTTTGTTATAACCGTTTCTAGATGTTTTCCAAATGGATGCATATCAGCTAGAACATTGGTTCCTATTATATATATCGTGTATTGATCCCTAACCCCGTTTATTTTTTTAGGAACTCTCGCCCACATCCGTAATTTATCGGTGTGTTCAAAATGCTGACCAACTTTGATAATATCAGAGCCGGCTGGAAGTTCCAATGTTACTTCATCTTGAATTGGGATTTCGTATTCTTTTATAACTATTTTTCTCATCATTAGTTGTCGTCCTCCAATAATTCTTCTTCATTAGTATCAATTACTTCAACACTTTCCCAAGCGGCTTTGAGTTGTTCCTGCTTTTTCATAGCTTGATGCCGGCGCTTCTGAATAAATCTCCAATTGGAGTATTCAAAATCTGCACAGTCATTGCCCTTATTTATTTCTTGTGCGTCACCATACATAATTTCCACTCTTCTCTGGGTTGGAGATTCGTGAATTTTCTCTTCGGTAAATTTTTTGCACCTATATTCGGTATCTATATATGCACCGGATTTGTGCTTGTAGTACTTACACTTTCCACAATACACACCCATTTTAGTCGTCCTGTTCCATGATGTTTTCCATGTGATAATCCTTTATGGTATTTGGGATAGATTTTTCTATTTCATTTAATCTGTCAGCAAACTGCACATCCATTTCATTTACTTTATCAGTTATTAACGCCACACGTTCCAATATCATTTTCTCGGTAGCTATTAAATCGTACCTATCAATTCCACCACTATGCTTTCGGCGTTTTCGATAATCCACCGATTTTTCAATTGCTCTATTTCCGGTCATTATTGTAACTGCAATAATGAATACCCATAATCCTGGGGTCATATTTTAATTCCTTATACTATCTTAATATCATTTTTACCATAATTATAGGTTTCTTTTCCTTGATGGTATATTCAACTCGATACTGCTCATTCCAACCGATGTATTTATATACTTCATTAAATACTTTGGACATATTCATTACATTGAATCTGCCTATCTCTGAATTGGTATCAAATCCTTTGGGAACTTCTACCATTTCTATTTCTATGAGAATTTCCTGTGCATTGACAGATCGTTTTATCACAGAAAAATCAAATTGTTTTGGGAAGTATTTCTTGAGAGCTAACCGAACTACCTTCAAGGTGTCGGCCAACCGTGATCCCAAATCTCTTGTTAGTTCATTGGACTTAACCATGTTGTCGATAAGATCATCTAAATCATCATCTGGTGATTTCCGTATAATATCGACCCAATCATTTTTAGTCATTAGGTGTAGGCACTATGAAATTGCCATATAACCAAAATGGCAACTTACTGATTACCCACCCCATAGCTATTCCATACAATCCTGGAAATAAAGCTGAAGTGGATATCATGGTAAATAATGATATGATGATCATAATACCAGCCACTATTGTAGCAATAGCGGCTGAAATTAGTTGGTGAGGTGCCCATAGGGGCTTTTGTTGTTCAGGTTTTCTCTCATTGAATACCTTAAATTTAAATTGCGACACTTAAATTGACCTCGTAATCCATTGTGATACGTCACCAAATACAACGGCTTTTTTATCACTTGATTTTTTATTATCATCTACCCCATAAATGTAAGTAGAAGGACTTGAGTTATTAACTGAAATCTCAAATGTATGTTCTACATTTTCAGTAGCAGTGTTAAATAATGACATGGTGAGTTCCAAAGCCTTACGCTCATTGTCTCCCATATTTTGTTTCCACATTTTGATAAATCGATCTGTGAGAATGTCATTAATACTGTCAATTTTTTCACCCATTAGAACCAAGTCCATATCAAGATTGTATCGTTTGCCCAATACAATTCGTGAATACTTTTGAATGTCCTGAACGATTGCGAATAAAGCATTGTTCTTTACAAAGTCACGATATTCCTGTTCCTGATCTTCAGAGATTTTTTCAAGAATAAAATCAGTACCATATTTAATGGAACTCAATGTCGTCGCCGGCATTGTAAACTTCACATCTTCATATGTGATATCCATGTCCCCAAGAAATTCAGTTACGGCTTCTTTTACACCGTCTTCAAATTTCCACTTGAATTTCCCATCCTTACGGCGGATGCCAACTTTGACATCGTGGCGCTTGGAATTAAGCTTGAAGTAACCATTCCGATTAATCACATTGGAAGTATCTTCCATAGCGTCGGCAATTTCCTTCCGCTTAATTTTAGGAGCTGCAATTTGAAGTTCAATTTTACGTTTATTTAACATAATTTTTCCTCTATTTTATTTGTAAATTCTATCTTTTTTATCATAGGTCAATATACAAGATTATATTGACAAAGTCAAGCGTTATTTTCGCTTATTTTCATTTATTTTTCAAGTGGTGATTTGTGTTTACTGTTTATGACAGTCCATAACATCCAGCACATTCCAAGTGGTACTATTATCAAAAATGAAATTCCAATAATTTGTCCTATTAGCAATTTGGTTCCGACCGGTGGTGCCATTAATAACACAGTCCCTATCATCCGGTAAATCCTGCAAATCCACAATCTTTTAATAAACTCATAAAGCCTTCTTCGGCAGTATGTTCCAATACAATCCTACCATGCTTTGATTCTGGTTCCCATGTATCTGGAAAATCAACTGGAATCGGAGTTACCCACATTCCATGATCTAATTCTTGTAAATAAGTCTGACCAGTCTTGTCATATACAATTCTAGTATCCTCACCATATAGCAATATCGTTCCCTGATCCGTTGGTATTTCTTCACCAGTAGATTGTATAATAAATACATTTCTACTGGAAGCGTAATCCACGACCATTACTTTATGTTTATATTTGCCAGTAAAGAATTTGGCTTTCATTCTCAAATCTCCCATGTTAGATACCGAAATACTTTCTGATTTCTTTTTCTGCATTTTTGGCGTGCTCTTCAAATTCATCCATAAGTTGTACAGCTCCACCTTCTCCACCCCTGATGTGAAAATAAATACTGAATCCATAATTGTATGAACCATCAATTTTTACATCTTCACAATAATCCATTACATTGTCCAATTCCCAACCTATATCTTCCAACCCCTTAACATCGACAACGGCTTGTATTTTATCAACCATTTCATCTTCATCATCGGGGCCCATTCCAAAGGATATGCCCCATTTTACATATTCAACAAATAATCCCATTATACAATCTTCTTAGGTTTAGCGTTATAGTGACAATGGAATTTTCCAAATGATTTATCTTCGTGGAGGTGACCAAAATGCCAGTCTCCATATTCAGTAGTTTCCTCAATGAATGACAGATAATTTGAAACTGGATCGTTGTACCTATCCCAGCGGCCGAGACAACGCCCGACAACATCTGCAGGAGCTGTATGGGTTACTATGAAGTCAACCTCATTACCAACCGCATTCAGACTATCCAGTCCATGATCTTCTTCCGCCTTTGAAGGAAGTTCATCTTCCCACCAAGACACGTCGATTACACGCCATTCTTTATCAGTAGATTGTGCTCCACCAAAAGCGAAGAATGTCTTGCCCTCAATGGTATAAATCTCTCCACGATTCAGAATGAATATGGATTTGGAAACACGCTTTACAGTGCCGCCCCATTTTTCCTCTTCGGGAAGTGCATTAATTCTATGGTAATTCTCATGATTACCAGGTACAATGGCTGTAGTATATGGTTGTTCATCAAACCATTTAATCCACCATTTTTCTCGTCTATCGGGGACGTTAGTCCACAGATGACCAAAATCACCAAGCTGAATAAGAGTATCACTTTTGGTAAGTACTTTTTTCTCCGGCCAATTGCGGGAATTTAGTTTCCTGATATCGTTTGTTCCGTGGACATCACCACATACATAAATTGACATTTTATTTTCCTTGGTTGTATTCTCTCAATTGAACCTTAATCCAATTGTCTAATTCTTTTTGAAATACCCCATCGTCTTGCCATACAATGGCCACCACGTGGGATTGAACTGGGACTCCTACCGCTTTATACGATTCATTTAGTCTATCGGATGTTGCAAAATAACTGCGTAACACATCGATAACCTCGTATTGATAGGTATCCTCATCTACTATTAATTCCGTACCAGGACCGACTGGGTTGAAATTCTCTGTATTGTATATTGTTAATTTTTTCATTATTATTCCTTTTCTCTCATACCTGAAGATACAAGATTATATTGACAAAGTCAAGCGATTTCTTCGCTTATTTTCATTTATTTTACCTTTTCCATGTATCAAGATACAAGATAAATAGGAAGAAGTCAAGCGAAAAAGGCTAAAAAAACGCTTGACATTGTGCTTTTTTTCTTGTATCTTGGGGTATGATAGAAAATGATAAACAAAAAATAGTAGAACAGATGGTTGAATACGCGAATGACCAATTGCCCAATGACGTGCATCATAGATTGGCCGAATTGGAAGAATTGTTAGACGGCGATTTCCATATAAAGATTCCATTACCACAAGCGAATTCACATTGGACATTTGACTCGTTTAGAATTGCATGGTTATTGGTAAATAATTATGACCATTGGCGTGACGGTCCAGTAAAAGTTGACGGTCATAGAATATCGTGTTATCCAGTACATAATAGTGAATGTCAGTACAATTATTTGTATATAAAAGTTTCCATTTCGCGAAAATAACGCTTGACTTTGTCATTTTTTTCTTGTATCTTCAGGTATGATAAGAAAAGGAAAAGAAATGAATTTATTTTTAATAGCAACGTCACGTGGTACTTATTACCATTTGACCAGCATGGATAGACCAGAGGAAATAACATTTTTACGAGAAATGTATTTAACTGATCGGGATTGTATATACGCAGTTAGACCAACCAATTTAAATTTATTGGATGGTGGAATTATGCCATACGAATTAATTGTAGAAGCAAGGGAAAATTAAAATGACTATAAAAATGACACGTGAAGAACACACTGCAAAAATGGAAGCGATGAGAATCGAACAGAAAATTGAACGTGACATCGAAAATGAAAAGCGCCACGAAATAAAAGAATTTGCTAACTTCTGTGGATATACAGATGTGGAACCTTGGGAAGTTGTAGAAGTACGAACTCCTGGTAAAGTAATAATTCGAGCGATGGATTCTGAAATGATTAAACCAGCTAAGTTGGTTGCACTCGGTGGATTTGTTGGACACTTTGATAACTATTCTCAGGAATGGAAAATCACATCCAATGAAAACAATCGATTGGAAACAATCAGATGGTCGAAGGCTAAGAAACATTGGTTTGATAAGCACGGGCGTAGATTTAGCATGGGTGATACTGCAATCAAATTTTACGATAACAATTTCTAAAATGATACCATATGTAATAAATATAGACATGCCCCAAAGCAGATTAACTACAGTTAGGCTCAGGGATAAACATATAGAAAAATTAAATCTTCAAGGAGTAACAACTATTCTATTGATAGATTGCTTCGTTGCAAAGGATGCCATAAATATAGGCACCGCAACTGATGTTACCATTATAACCCATGATAAGGCTCTAGCAGAATCTAGAATTAAAATTCAAGGGTCAAACGCTTGGACATGGTTTAAGACATTTGACGATTATAGAAGTTCATTGCCAGTACACATGAAACCAATACCATACGCGGATTGTATTTGGCCACAAGTACCTTGTGCTCCACCAAGTCCACTCGGCTCATTGACACAAAAAATTGATACGGATTTGAAGAAGCTGGAAAATAAAGGGGCCAAATGGATATTTGGTTTAATGTGGTTTAATATATTTTGTGTTGTTCTGAATGTATTAATTGGGAATTGGATTACACCACCTATTAACATACTAGCCGGTTGGTATTGCTACCATACATATAAAAAAATGAATGGGCAATTTCGGTTTGGAAAGGTATGGAAAACGATTACTTCCATAAAAATTGAATCGGTCGATGACACACCAAAAGTAGAAATGGTCACTGAAGAAGATAATAGCTCAGATGACATTTTATCATATGACGACTAAAAAGGAATATAAAATGAAAAAGTATTTGTACAAAATTTCGTACAATTTGGTTAATGGTCAGGGCTCTCAAGTTCAATTATCCGCTAATAATGATAAGGAAGCTCAGACAAAATTCAACAACTTTGTCCAAGCTACCCACGGTATGCGGGGATCAATCAAACCGGTGTATGAAAAAAGCCCTAAATAATAGTATCGTTTCGACTTGGAACTTGATACTTATTAATAAAATGGAGACTGTATATGAGCTGGTTTGAATCTAAAGAAACTGAATATAAAAATTTGGCAGACGATTACAAGGATATGAATGAAATCCTTAAAGCTGATAAAATTGAAATGGCACAAACTATCGGACTGTTGAAGAAAAATCAAGCGACACTAAATATGGCACTGTATGGTACTGAGAAAAAATTATTGTCACTTGCCCATCTGATGGGTGATATGGCCGAAACTTTGTTGAATATAAACGCCACATATAAAGCTAAAGAAATTTATTCTGAAGCACAGATATTGGAAATGGTAAGTTTTATTAGTAAAACGACACATGCTATAATCAAAAATGGTGAAGAGTATGCGTCTCAAAAAATTGAAAAAATAGTAAACGAAAAAACAGAGGATCAATAATGACAAGGGTTATTAGTACTGGAGTCCAGCATCCAGATTTATTTGGTGGAGAAAGCCGGATAGTAAAAGAACTGGAAGATGATGATATGATTATCTATAAGGTTGAGGTTAGATTCACAAAGACTACTTATGAGCATGGTGAAGAAACTGTATTTGTCCGTGCCGACGATGAACAGGACGCAATTGAAATTGCGGAACAGGCCGTTGAATCAGACGAATGGGGCTGGGCGGATGAAATGGAAGTTGAGGGTGATGTCATAGAAATGTTACACGAAGAAGGAATATCGGAAGATATTGACATCTTGGAAGGATAATAAAATGGATCAAACTAAGAAAAATTTTCTGGCCTATGTTGGGACAGGATGTGGAATAATAGTATTTATACTGTCAATCGTTTTGGGCGATTGGATATACGCGGGGGTAGGGTTACTCATCGCGTGGTTTAATTATAAACATATATAAAAAAGGAATAACAGGTTATGAACGGACATTTATGGTTTCAATTTGCATTAATGATTTTATTTGGAATTTTTGCAATACAGGCATTTTTAGCAGTAGGGATATTTAATTTATCCTTTATATTGTATGCGGTATTTACTGGGTACAATTACTGGGCATTCACTGGTTCTGGTGGATGGTACTATCTGCAGAAATGGGCCGGCCTAAAATAGACAATGGATATTTTACTGGACAATGTAAAGATTGTACCAGAAGGTATAGGGGTACTGGGGCAGATCAATGTGATTTGCCTTCCCAGAAAACCGAAAAAGAACGACTGTGGGCGATGGATCATGATTGTTGGCATACGGCGAGATCGGATTCATTTGATAAATGGGCTCATTGGGTTAAATATGAGGAACTAAATAACTATCATAAAAATTATGAATATGGATTTCCTTCAACCAATACCGAAAATGACTGCCCCTTTATGAGGCCGGTTGCTTTCATAACAATCAGGAAAATTTATAGAAAATTTCGGGATAGGTAATAACATGATAAATGAAAATAGAATAAAAGTTGAACAAGAAGAGGAATGGTTAAAATGGGCCAGTGAAATCCCGACATTAAATTTTCCAGAAGAATTCAATGTTAAGATTATTCCACCATCAACTGGTGCTATAGTGAGATTTGCTGTTACATTTGAAAATGCACATGTTAGTGTGTATTTGGATTGTTATGAAAACCTGGGATATTTTGGAGAACCATATTGGGAAATATACCCATTTAAAGATGGTGATGTCGAACGATATGCCATGAATAATACTGAAGATTTAATGAATGGTATTAAAGAATCTATCAATGGTCAATTATTAAGAGGGAGTGATTTTCATGGGCGTGAATAATCTAGATGAAAGTGTAGTACCAAAGGGAGTATATTGTTATACACCGAAGGAATTTCCATGTGAAGAAAACGGTTGGGTATATAAAATCAACGCATGTCCATATTGGAAAGTGGTTCAAGATGAGGGAATCGATGTTGTACATTGTGAACTCTGTGCATCTGGTGGTCTTATGAATGATATGACCGATGCCGAATTTAAAATTTTAGTGGAAAAATACGGCAACGAAGATGTTGTATTTGATACATATCCATCATCTCTATTATGGGATATGGTAAAAGACTGCGGGGTCAATTACCCCGACGAGGAGGAAGATTATGCCTAAAACGAAACAAATAATTAAAGACGTGTTAGAGGATGTAGCTGAAAGCCAACTGAATTTAGCATCAGAAACAGCTAGGAATACCCTAGCAACTCTAATCACAGTAGCATTAAAAGAATGGGGACAACCCGACGATTTGCCCGATATTCACGTGGAACATGAGATGGTCGACGTAGTAGATTTTACGGGAAAAGATTAAAGAAAACGCTTGACTTTGTGGATATTATCTTGTATCTTCAGGGTAGAAGAAAAGAGATAAAAAATGGCACAACGAAAAATTGTAAACATGATCCAAGAGGACGAACCGAATCTGCTATATTTAGTATTGGATGGTTCTCGTGCGCATGGTACTTTCACCCCAGAATCAGATTATGATTACAGGGGAGTATTTGCAAATACCAGAGATGTGATTTATGGATTTAATAAACGAGAATCGGTAAGTTACAAGTTAGAAGATATTGCGTTGCATTCACTGCATAAGTTTATTTCACTTGCATTGAATTCCAACCCAAATATTTTTGAATTGCTATTTATGGATGACATGATTAAAGTGATACATCCACTATTCAATGAATATTTTCTTGTCCATAGGGATAAATTAATTACCCAAAGGTCGGGAAAGGCTTATGCCGGATTCGCTAGGTCTCAAATGATTAGGAATTCCAATAGAGCTGGCCATGGTCAAATCAGACCACAATATAAATATGGTCCTAAGGATGACGCGTATGATTCTAAATATGCTATGCATACTATCAGAATGTTAATCAATGGAATTGAGATGATGACCAAAGGAACTCTGACTACTAAGTTTTCAGGCCGAGACTTGGACTTGTTGATAAATATCAGAGCCGGTAAGGAATTCAAAAATGGAACTGAATTCGAGTCCCACGCTAAGGCGTTGGATGACATCCTGCAGAAGGAAATGGTTCAGGTGGCGTTAAACAAACGACTACCAGAGAATGCTGATAAGAATTTCTTTAGTGAACAGATGGTAGATTTCTATGAAGAATATTACCACGACTTAATTATAACCGAGGACAAATAGAATGAATTTTGACATAGTAACTAAGAATTTTAAAGCTGGTGATAAATTTCACATATATCCCGGTTGGTCAAGAAAACCAATTCTTATTCATGTACTAGGAACTTGCCCATCTGCTTATGATGATAGCGATGTTGTTATTTACAAATGGTGGGTTAGACACAAAAAAAGATGGGGACATGAATGCATATTAGATTATGTGTTGAATTGGGACAAATGGTCTGAAGAAGATCGAAGGAAGAAAAAGAAATGAAAATAAAAATACCCCAGGAAGAGATCGATAAAAAATATATTAGGGTCAACAAGCATCCTGATCTAGATTTGTACATATACAATTATACCCAGTCTGCCCAATTCGAAAGACATTGGAATGAATGGACTATGATGTGTCGTGGTTTGGTTCTTGATGGTGAGGGCAACATTGTTGCTCGCCCATTACCTAAGTTTTTCAACTACGAAGAACCTGAAGCAAACATTCCAGAAGATACAGAAATGGTAGTCTTCGAAAAATTGGATGGTTCACTTATTGAGATATTCAAATATCAAGGTCAGACATTGGTTGTGTCCAGAGGATCATTTACATCAGACACCGCGATTTACGGTAAGGAAATATTGGAATCCAAACACGATGATTTTATCGATAAGATAGAAGAAGGCAAAACCTATATATTCGAATTGATTTCACCAACTGGTAGAATCGTAGTTGACTATGGAACCAAAGACGATTTGGTATTGCTTACTATTATGGATAATGATACGGCTAACGAGACGCTCGATTATGAATTGGGATTTGAAGTTGTTAAGAAATTCGATTTCGATGAAATGACATTGGCACAATTACAGGAACTTGATTTGGAAAATGAAGAAGGTTTTGTATGCTTATTCGATGGATATAGGGTTAAGGTTAAATTTGCCAACTATGTTGAAAAGCATAGGGTTGTAACTAGAATAAATGAAAAAACGATTTGGGAAACATTGTCAAGTGGTGGTAATGTTCAGGATGTCATAATTGGCATACCAGACGAATTACACAGATGGGCTAACTCAATATGTAGTCAACTGACTATGGAATATAATAAAGTAGAGCGTGAAGCACTTAGTGATTATAATAGGGTCATGGAAAATATGAAAATGTTTTACTCACACTATCCAGAGGCACCAGAAGAATCTGAAGTTCAGCGTGACTTTGCGGATCGAGTAAAGGAAGAAACTCACAGGTCTATATTATTCAAAATGAAAAAGGACTGGGATTATTCAGACTTGATCTGGAAATCAATCAAACCAGTATTGACTACTGGATTTGTAGGAATGGGTATGAGGAGTGAAGATAAATAAATGAGCGTAACTGAATTTATAGTTAGAGAAGTTCCACGCAAACAGATATCGGCGTTTATAGAGAAGCATCATTATTCACATAATATTAATGGTGTCCACTCGTTGCATTGTTTTGCGTTGTTAAAGGAAAATAAATTTGGATTGTATGATATGATAGGTGCCATGATATATGGCAACCCAGGAATGCCAGCAATCGCTAGCAAATATAATCCAGACAACCCATTGAGATGTTGGGAACTGAGGAGGTTAGTCTGTATAGATGACACCCCAAAAAATACTGAAAGCTATTTCATTGGTCAAACCTTTAAATGGCTAAAAAAGAATACCGACTGTGAAGTGATTGTATCATTTGCGGACAGGCATTATGGTCATGAAGGTATTATATATCAAGCTACCAATTTCCACCGAGCGGGTGTTACCGCGGCGGGCAAGGTACTGATGGTAGATGGTAGGCAATATCATTCTAGGACATTGAATCAGGACAAACGGCCGTATGGTAGAGCTATCAAAGCTCGATACGATGCTGGTGATCCTAATATCTTTTGGGAGACCAGAGTATCAAAAAATATTTATATCTATTATTTAGATAAAAGGGTAAAGAGGAAATACTTAAAAACTTTAGGTGAGAGTGATACCGAGGTTAAAGATATTAACTTAGAAGAAGAAGATACAAAATAAAATTAGGTGAGATGTATGAATCACCTTATAATGTTAGGAAAGAACGATGGATGAATTATTAACTCAAACGGGATTTACATGGACACCCGAACCATTGACAGCGGTGGCATTTGATGAGGATGGATGGCACGCGGTTGGTGGAACATTGCTATCTGATATTTCAGATGAAAAGAAAAAAATCGTATGATATTACAGCCATGCATAATCGGATGAAAGATCAGGAAATGAAGAATAAACATAAAAGGGCTATGGCTCGGATATATTATAAAGAAAATTTCATTGACGAAATATTAAATTTTTGGTCATTATTCTCCTGACATTTTTTAGTTTCCTTATATTTAATTATATAAAGGTCTCAATTCATTTTGTAGGAGATTATGATAATCTCTGGAGTTGTCAATTCCGGCAACAATCTATAAGGTGAGTGTAGCTAAAAGCAAGGGAGAAGAAGTTATGAGTAATAACGTAGCAATTCGTGAAAATGTGCGATATCCAGACGCAGACATTTCAATCAAAAAAAACAGAATTAAGAAATACGGTAGTAATATCTATTTAAAAGATGGTACTGAATTCGAGATAGAATTAACGAATCACAGTACAAAAAAGTGATTGGCCAAGATATTGGTCAATGGCAGTTACATAAGCGATGCCGGCTTCATCTTAAAACCGGGTGAACATCAGTACTTAGAAAGGTTTCTAAATAACTCAAAAAGGTTTTTATTTAGTACATATGATGTTGAAGACACCGATGCGGTTAAACATGCCATTAGAAATAATGGAGTTGTGACCGTAGAGTTTTACGATGAAATTGAGTATTTTCCAAATTGGTTAACAACGACGACAACCTGAACCACAACGAATCCATACTTGTATTCGAATCCATTTGTTTATGATGGCATCAGTGCCGGTAATTATTTTGTAGGGTCGGGAAGTTCAACGGGAGGTGATGCTAGAATGCTATTAACAGATTCCACCACCGCGTTCACCAATTCAAATGTTACACTTACCAGCAATGGCAATGTGGGCTTGGGAGCGGCTAACCCCCGTGATCAGCTTAGGGTTTCAAAGCAAAAAAAATCCGTTGAAACTGGTAGAGTGGACAAAGGTTCCGAATCTAAACAGGAATTTGTTACCGAATTTGGCACATTCAATGCGTGACGTTCTCATTTTGTAGAATATCATTTGTTGCCAGTGAGCCAGAAGCCGAATGAAAAGAAGGACTTGGTTGTATATTGCACCGGATGTGGTGTGAAAACAAGAAAAGGTTGGAAGTATTGTGCATCGTGCGGTACTAAGATAATGTAATTCCCAAAAAACAGAATCTTTTTTCATTTGAATCGGGGCATATTTTTTAATATGCCCTGATTAATGCTAAATAAAAGTGTGCTTTCTAATGTGGGCTTATATATATTAATAGACGAAAGGAACTAATTATTATGACGGAAGCATATTGGATATCAAAATGAGGAGTTATACACGAAGTACCAACTACTCATATTGATTATATGATTAAAGAGCCAAAAACATTTGGTACTACTATTGAGAAAATCAGAGAATTATTTAAGAAGCATGGTGAACCATTGGGGCATGAAGGTAAAGCTCGAGAAGAAATAATGATAGCGGCCATGAAAAGGGGCTGGATTAGAACTAGAAATGTTAGGGGTTCTTGAACTGCTGAAACTTGGCTTTGGGCAAAACGGCACAAAAATGCTTTGTGGGATTGAACGTACAAAGTGAGCAAAAAAGGTTCCATTTTTTTTACATTTAGATTATTGGCGGTAAAAAATAATAAATTGGAAGTGAGTAGTAGTCGTGAAGTTTTACAATGGAATGAGGCATTTAAATTCAAAGATGGGATTTCCATATTGGATATTTTTAAAGCTCGGGGCAATTCAGAAAAATTGAATGAAATGTCATTGGGTAGAGTATGGCAACACACCCAAAAGCAAAAAGCCGAATCGTATGGAATATTGACATCATGGAGAGCAGGTAATACTCGGAAACAAAATATGGCCGGATTGCACCAACTTGAAGCGATACTGAAAAGTAGAGGATTGGGATTTTTCAAAATGGAAGGTCATTGGCAAGAGGCTCCAGATGGTGCAGATTATGCAAATGTATCAAAGGACAAATTGGTAAATACAAAAGAGCCTAGTCTATTCGTACCCGGAATATCATATGATTTGATAAAGAAATTGGGTAAAAAATATAGTCAGGACGCCATTGTATATAGTGGTCCTGAAGTTAGAAACAAAACAGTACTGGTATTTGGTGATGGCAAAACGATGGATATTGGAAAATTCCATCCCCAGAAAATCGCACAGGCGTATTCTAAGATACATGGGGCAACATTTACCTTTGAATATATTACTCAAAGCTGGACGGAAAAATTAGTAGAACAAAATTATATGAAAATGGAAAAAGGAAAATAGATATGAAAGTAGCAAAATATTTCTCGGCCCAATGATGCACGCCCTGTCAGCATTTTAAACCAATAATGGAACAAATAGCCGCTGAGGGTTATTCAGTTCAGATAATGGACATCGATTTGGACAGGATGTCCGCTCAAAAATATAGCATCCGATCAGTACCCACCGTGGTTATTGAAGAAGATGGAAATGAAATAAAACGATTTGTCGGTGCACAACCGAAAAATGTGATAACTGAATCGTTGTCGTAAATGCGTGAAGCGATTCTAAAAAGATATCCTCCTGGTGATAGATGGGTAGATGTACACGATAGTACTGAAGAAATATTCATCAGTTTAACAGAAGGATTACAATATGCATTTGAAACAACCGGTCTAACGGAATTTCATATTGATGCAAAAGAAGGTAAGGTATTTGTGGTTCGACCTGACCCTGAAAAACAACCGGAGCCACCAAAACAATTCTCATTATATGGAGAGGAATAGGTTATACTATGATTACAGATGAACAAAAAAGAGATTACAGATTAATGGCTTTAGAACTAGCAAGTGGATCGGGATGTTGTGGTGACACTTCAAGTTTAATAGAAAATGCCAAAACGATATACAAATATATCACAAAAGGAGAATAAGGTTATATGGAAAAGTACTTTGAAGCAGATGTTGTATTTGTAGAGATTATTGAAACTAGAAATGGAACAAAAGAAAAGAAAAAGACCGAAAAATATTTGGTCAAAGGCGACACCCCAACCATTGTGGAGGCCGCAGTCTACAAATTTCTGGAAGGCACAGCGATGGATTTCGATGTTAAATCAATTAAAGAGAGCAAAATAATCGAAGTTTTTTAAAGAAAACGCTTGACTTTGTCAATATAATCTTGTATCTTCAGGTATGATAAGAAAAGAGAATAAATTGAAAAAAGAAATAAGCAAAAGATGGAAATTGGACGTCAGGCATATCGTTGAAGAAAATGATATGACTGGCGTTTTTGTATTTGATTCACAATTCAGGGATTCTGTTATGGAAGCCAATGGAAAAATCGTAGAACGTAAGGGTGACAATGATTTGGATTTAACACCCAAATGTGATTTTTGTGGATCACATCTCAGGTATGTTTCAGTTATTGAAGCATCGAATATGAACGGGATTACCAATTACAAAGTGGGCATTGATTGTCTGGCTTTGATTCTTGGACAAAACGATCCACTGGTTATGAACATCAGTAGGAATGTCAGGGAACTTGCTAAGGCCGCTAAGGCTCGTAAGACCCGTGAGAAGAATTTAGTCGAATTCGCTGAGGAGCTTCCCATCATTAAAGATATTATGGAAGCTGGTTATGGCGGAGGCGTCATTAGAAGTGGATACGATTACATCGTACATGGCAAGGTTATCTCTGATAGCTTCGCTTCATATCTTCGTGAATCCATTGAAAAAGTTAAGTACAATTTTGTTACTTACAGGGAACAGATTTCAGTACTTAAGGGTATTGTGGATAATGGTACAGCCAAACCTTTTGATAGGGATATGTTTAACGCTCTGATACAGGGTCGTAACATTTCTCCCAAAATGGAAGTTATTATCAATCGTATAGTAGAACAGAACAGTCCTGAGAATATCTTGGCTAGAGAATCTGCTCTCCTCAAAATCAATTCAAAGGTCGATGAACTTATTGGAATGATTGAATACGTGGACGCCAATCTAATTGGCAGGCCTATAGCTGGTCAGTACACATCATACGACACAATTGTTTCCATCAAGAGACAACTGAATAGTCGTAATTTTATTACACCTCGTCAGGTAAATAAGATTAACACAACATACGGAAAAATTAAAATCAGATATGAAAAAAAGAAAGCAAAAGCGTAAAATAACGCTTGACTTTGTCATAAATATCTTGTATCTTCAGGTATGAAAGAAAAAGGATAAAAAATGGGATTATTTGCACCAAAATTAAAAGACGGAAAAAAAGATACTAAAACTTCTAACTTCTGGCTGGGCGATTACTGGGAACGAAAACTCGGTGAAGGTGATGAAATTGACATTTTCGAATTGTCAAAATACCAACGCTCTATTGGAAACTTTGTAAGGATTGTATCTGGGAAAAATATTCCCGTGAAGTTTTTCAACAACAATCAAGGAATGTCTGCCACCACTGGTGAAGACGTTTTTATTACATCTAAAATTAACCCCGAAACATTTGACTCGGTTGTAGGTTTGGCTCTCCATGAGGGTTCACATATTTTATTAAGTGATTTTGATTTACTCAAAAGACTTCCTAGTATGGTTACTACACACCTAAATAGTAAAATGCGGGATGTGGTTATTAAGGCTCGTAAATTAAAATTTGTGGATGAACAAATCATCCAAGCATTAATGATATTAACCAATATCGTTGAAGACCGTAGAATTGATAGTTTCATCTATCGTACTTCTCCGGGATACACTGGATACTACGATTCACTATATGACCGTTACTGGAACTCTGAAGAAATTTCTGATATGATTAGAAGTGGTCAGGCTCGTGGTAAGGAAAATTTCGAATCGTATATGTTTTATATTACCAACATTGTAAATCCATATGTACAACCAACCGACTTGGCTGGCTTACAGGAAATTTACAATCTTATTGACTTACCAAATATCGGTCGTCTTATCAGTACTGAAGAAGTACTGCAGGTGGCCATTTCAATTTTCGATACCATTTTGGAATATATCGATCCTTTGAAAAAGCAAAAAGAGAAAAAGGGTAACAAAGGAAAATCCAGCAAAGATGGAAAGCCCAGCAAGGGTGACGGTGAATGTCAACTCGGTGATGGTGATGGAGAAGGTTCTCCACAACCCGGTAATAACTGGGATGACCAAACTGAAGATGACGAAGAAGAGAAAAAAGATAAAAAGGATCAGGACGAAAAAGAAGAGAACGAGGGCGGCGAAGGCGGCGAGGGTTCCAACAACGGTTCAAATGAAGATGAAGAATCTGAAGATGGCGGTGGTTCTGGCGGAGATGAAGAAAAAGAAGACGGGGAAGATAAAGATTCCGAAGATGGTTCCGGCGGAGGCGGGGACGAAGATACTGAGGAAGAAAAGGACTCCGATGGTTCTGGTGGGGATGAAGATTCCGACGAAGATGGCGATGATGAAAAAGATGGGGATAGTGGAGATCAGTCTGGAAATTACGGACAGGATACTACTGACGAAATTAAAGAAAATATTAAGAAAATGCTCGGCAAAAGGGGCAATAGAAAACTTGGTAAAAAGGCAGCTGAAAAATTAGCTGAAGCTTTGAAAAGACAAGCAGATTTTATCAATGGAAATATTGAAAAAGAATCCGTGGATACTGAGACTCAAGAAAAATTAGAAGTACTTTCAGACGCGGCTGTGAAAATGCCTAAGATTGAATTCAACGGCAGTTATGAAAAGCTTGAATGTATGGTAGTTAACAAAGTAACCGATTCAATGTTGACCAGTAATTTGTTTAACTGTTTTACTCCATCATATTACAGCAGTGGAAGCTCTGAAGAAGATATTAAAAAGGGTATTGTCTTAGGTAAATTACTTGGCAAGAAACTTAAAGTCCGAAATGAGACTCGTACTACAACCTATCCACGTAAGGATACTGGCAAAATCAACAGACGCCTTATCGCTGAACTGGGATGTGGAAACGCGAATGTATTCGATCAATTTCAGGTCGAACAGTATAAAGACGCTCTTCTACAAATTTCAATCGACGCTAGTGGCTCAATGAGTAGCTATTGGGATCAGGTCTTAAAATCTGTATCAGCGATTGTACAAGCATCGAAAATGAGTGGAAACATTGATGTGGTAATTACAATTAGAGGTCAGCAGCCTGTTAATGGTCGTGAACTACCATTTGTTGCAGTCGTATATGATAGTCGCAAAGATTCAATCAAACGCTATATCAAAGTAATGTCGGCGGTATCACTTAGTTCTTGTACTCCAGAAGGATTATGTTATGAAGCTTCAATGAATGAAGTATTTAAAGCTGACGGTGGACGTGAACAATTCTTCTTGAATTTTTCAGACGGAATGCCTTACTTCCCAGGAGCTAATTACGGCGGACAAAACGCAATTGAACAAACTAGAACAGCCATTAAGAAATTACGTGGTATGGGTATGGAAATAATTTCATACTATGTCGGTGGAAGCGGTCACGGAAGTGACGGTAATGATTTCCGCAGAATGTATGGAAAAGATGCACAGTTTATTGACGTGACATCTGTAATCGAAGTCTCGAAAGTGATGAATAAAAAATTCTTAATGACTTCAAAATAAAATGAAAATAATTAAAATAACGCTTGACTTTGTCAGAATAATCTTGTATCTTCAGGTATGGAAAAAAATTAACAAATAAGGGATAAAAAATGAGTAATGAAACAATATTCGTAACAATTGAAAAATCAGGGCAGAAGTATTTGGCGACAGATTCGGCTGGGAAGGATTGGACATCTGATATTGAATTGGATTTGAGAAAGTCCGCTTTCAATGACGGTACCGCTCTTCAGCTATTTGACGCTGATGAAAATATGTGGGTACACGTACCTATGAGCATGGTCGAATTAAAGGTCGATTTTAATGCTGAGATTAAGGAAGCTATTGCAAACGCTCCTTCAATCAAACCTACCCGACTTTTCATTTCGGATTTAAAATGGAAATATCTGGTTCGTACCGCAAAACGTGGTAAGAATTTAATGTTGACCGGCCCAGCTGGTTGTGGAAAAACATTAGCGGCTAAGTCATTAGCGGCCGCTCTTGAATTACCATTCTTCAATTTTAACTTGGGTGCTACTCAAGACCCCAGATCAGCTTTGATTGGTAATGTACACTACAAGCAGGATCAGGGAACTTACTTTGCTGACTCCGAATTTATTCGGGCAATTCAAACCAAGGATGCAATTATCCTATTGGATGAACTTTCTCGGGCAAACCCCGAGGCATGGAACATTCTTATGACACCTCTGGATATGGAACAGCGTTATATTCGTTTAGACGAACGTGATGACCAAGCTGTTATCAATGTCGCTGAAGGTGTAACCTTTGTGGCTACCGCCAACATCGGTAATGAATATACATCCACTCGGACAATGGACTGGGCTCTTATGGACAGATTCACAGTAATCGAAATGGATTTATTGGATAAGAATCAGGAATTTGATTTACTCCACCTTCTATTCGACGAAGTGGATACTGATACATTGAAAAATGTGGCAGAAGTTGTTCACCAAACTCGGAACGAGGTATTTAGTGACTCCGGTAAATTGACTTCATTCATTTCCACTCGTACATCTGTGGAATTGGCAAGTCTATTATACGACGGGTTTACTTTTGAGGAAGCATTCGAAGCTTCAGTATATGCTCAGTATGATGCTGAAGGAGGTCCGGACAGTGAACGTACATATCTAAAACAGATTGTACAAAAATTCATCCCAGCTGATACTGGAGATGAACCGGGTCGTAAAAACCTATTTACAAATGACGACTTCGGTCAGTTCATGAAATCATAAGATTTCTCATCAAAAAGTGGGAGGGCGGATGCTCTCCCACACCCTTACGCGCATCTAATAATAAAGGAAAAATATATGGAACGAGATAGCTGGAGTGAATACGAAAAATTTTTAATAATGGCCGATCATTCAAGAAAATTGGCACAAACATATTCGGCATTTGTCGAATTTAAGGAAGTGGTATCTATATTGAAACGGCTTTCTTCAAGCACAGAACAAAAATATTCATATGGTGGAAAATCATATGATAGCCCCTTTTCCAATGAAAGAGCTAAACAAGCTCTGGCAAACATTGATAGGGGTGCATACGACGCCGCGATTGGAGATATTGCGGAACAGGCACGATTATTCATAAATTAAGGAAATATAAATATGGAAAATAAAGTTGATAAAAAAGCGGAACTCATTGAAAATGTACAAACGTCAGTTGGTAAATTATTCAAAGGAGAAAAGGTCACAGTTATGACCCAAGAAAATGGTACATATAGAGTAACAGATGGAACGGGTAAATTGTGGTTTGTGCCCAAGGGATCGGTAAAATTTATTTAAAAAGATAGCGGTTTTCGGCATTTCGATGATATATATTAGTACAGGGGAATAGTCGCTCAATATGAGGGCATTCCCATAGTTAGACTAATATGTTGACTTTCAAAATGTAAGGAGAAAAATTATGAAAAGAGCAGCTATACACGCCAATTTTCCAAACTTGGCACCACTAGATAACCTATTTGACGATTGGTTTTTAAAAGAATTCCCAGAACTAAAAAACAGTAACATTTCATGCGCTGTAGGAGCATATCCTAAAATGGACGCATATGAATATGTAGATTCCGTTAAATTGATTGCGGAGATTCCTGGGCTGTCCAAGAAGGATTTGGATATTAATGTTGAACGAAACATGCTAACTATCACAGGGACTAGGCGTCCGAAATCTGAAGATGATGGTGAGCAATGCTGTAAAGTGATCTGGAGTGAGATTAAGAAATCATCATTCCAACGCAAGATTCGATTGGATGATAAACTTAATAGTGATAAAATCAGTGCTAAGTTTGAAGATGGAGAATTGACCATCATCATTCCTAAGTTGGTTCCCGATGATAAAATCAAAAAGGAAATTGAAATCGAGTAAGGATTTTGGGGGCTTTCGGGCCCCCAAATTCATCCGTCTTTTGAGATAATTCACTATTTATATTAGAAGGGAATTTTTATGCCAAAAAAAGATGATGATCTAAAAAAGGTAATGGAATATATAGACTTCAATTCTAAAGAAATTGATTATGTCAATGATGTCCAATATAAGAATTCACATTTAAGTGGTGAAGACGCTAAACAGCAGATTAATGATATGACGGACGATGAATTTCTCGCGATGGTATTATGATCCCAGCGCGAATTAATGGCAAACGCATAGGAGTTTTATAATGAGATATGGAACACAGGTACAAAACAAAATTGATAGACTTACATTGATACTTACAAAATTAAAAGAAGTAACAGATCAATATCAAAATCCAGTAGTGGAACAAATGATTAAGGAAGCCGAAACGGCATCCGAAGCCATCCAGAATTTTATCGAATTGGAAATTGATGACAACAATTAGGAGATAACAATTGAAATCAAAGGGCATATTATTCCCTATTCTTTTAGGGCTTGCGGCATTTTCTATAGCCGCTAGTGCAGCATTCTTTTCCGTATTCGGATTGGCAAAATTATTTGCCGGTGCAACTACCCAAGTCATTGTAATGGCTAGTAGTTTGGAATTCGGTAAATTGGTATCTGCATCATTTTTATATAGGTATTGAGATAAACTAAATATATGGCTTAAAACGTATTTGATGGTGGCGGTATTGGTATTGGTATTAATTACCAGTGCTGGCATTTTCGGTTATCTATCCAACGCGTATCAAGGTGCGACATTGGATTTTGAAACTCAGTCTACACAATTACAAGTATATCAGGAACAAGTAGAACAGTTAAAAATCGATAAAGCGTTTTTACAAGATGAAATGAAATCTGAAATAGATGCAATGCCGGATAATTATGCTACAGCGAAACGAAAAGCTCGAGCTGGATTTATGGAAAAAATTAATCCGATAAGTGATAGAATCTATGAGCTCACTACTACGATATCAGACTTGAAAATTGGTTTGGTTGAATCGGGGGTCGATGTTGGCCCTGTTATATTCATTGCTCAAGCATTCGAAACGTCGGTTGATACAGTAGTTAAATTCTTTATATTCATATTGATATTCGTATTTGATCCACTTGCAATCACATTGGTTGTTGCGGCAAATATGGTATTGTTAGATTATGCACAAGCACTATATGAAGCTAGCCCAAAACCTAAAAAGAGTTTCTGGGATAAATTCAAATGGAAGAAAAAAGAATCCATGTATGGTGACGAATCCTATGAGAAACTTAAATTGGGGGATGACGATATAGAATATTCCAAAGGCACTTATGGCCACCCAGTCATTGAGCCGCCCCTGGTAGAAATTAAAGATAAGGTAAATCCCAGCGATGAATTTATAAATAAGGCTGGATTAAAACCATAATGTGATATATCTCAAGCTCGGAATCATAGATCGATATTAAGATAAAAATGGTGATATTTATATAAAAGGAGAAAAAAACTATGAAAAAATATTTAATATTTATGATGATGTTCATAATGGCCATAGGGGCATTTGGACAGACATCAGCAGAAGCAACGGTGACCGCTACCGTTCAAGCTGAATTAACATTAGTTAATGACGTCGCGATTAATTTCGGAGCATTGTCTGCAACCTCAACCCCAATCATGGACCCGAAGGACGTGTCTCACACCGATTTGGGACAAACTTATACAATGGGTGAGTTCACAATGGGCGGCTCAAATGGAGTCGATGTAAACGTATCATATGACGCCTCAGTAACCCTCGGTGATGAAACAAATACAATTACATATACACCATCGGTATTTGGTCATGAAACAACTCAAGCGGCGTCCGCTGTTGTCAGTAATGGTGCCAATGTTACATTGGGTGCATCCGGCTATAAATTGTGGGTTGGTGGAAACCTTGGAACATTGTCGGGTCAAGCGACTGGAGTATATACAGCAGCTGCAGGAAACGGCTCAGGCAATTTCACAATTACTTTGGAATATAATTAAAAAAAAGCAATAAAAAACCGCGTTTTTCCGTATCAACATGATATATATACTTGATACAAATAACGCAAATAAGGAATATAATTTTCAATGCAAAACTATTACAGAATACAAGAGAGTACATGGCATCATACATCCCTCGGCAATTTACGCCCAGACGGGATTTGTGGATCATTTGATTATGCCAATGAACCTAAAACCCAACCGAAAACCCCCACCTTCTTGTAGAACGTAACAACATAAAAAGATTATAAGAAGGTGGACAGAGTTCCACCTTTTTTTATTTGCAGAAATATTGAAAATAACGCTTGACTTTGTGAAAATAATCTTGTATCTTGATTAAGATATTTGAAAGAGAAATGCCCGTCTACCCCAAATGGAAAGAGGGACTGGACTTAAAATCCAGTAGTTCCGAGTTCGAGCCTCGGGGCGGGTACAAAAATAATTGAAGATAATCAAAGAAAACGCTTGACTTTGTCATTTTTATCTTGTATCTTCAGGTATGTGAGAAACGAAAAGGTTTCTCGGCTTATTGAAAAATAAATGAAGATAATCAAAGAAAACGCTTGACTTTGTCAATATAATCTTGTATCTTCAGGTATGATAGAAACGGAATAAGTTTCTAAGATTTTTGAAAGAATGTGTATGGACTAAGGGTAAGTCGCCGGCCTTTCAGCTGGAAATGTGAGAATTCTAAAGCTCACTGCACTTTTATATAATTTGCGATTGGAGAAAAATGTAAATCGCCGACTGACCTTCGTTGTGTCAGTCTAGCTTGGGCTCATCACCCAATTGACGGGAAGTTACACAGCTGTTAGTGATTGTACAGCCACATCGGTTTTTTGACAGTTGGGTATAATAGTAAAAAAACAAAATAGTTACTACGAGGTATCTCGTGTGATTATTTGACATATAGTAGTCCCCTTAATTGGGGGCTACATAACTGGGGTAACAGTCGGGGTGGCGGCTGTGTTTTGGAAACATGGTTTTGGCAGGTTCGACTCCTGCACCCCAGACAAAAAATTTATACAAAAGCGTGGTTAACGGGAATGGATGCAGTAGGGCAGATGCTACTGAATATTCTCAGGTTGAAACAATTCGAAGGGTTTCAATTTGACTAATATACAGTAAGCTGGTGGGTTCGAATCTCACTCAAACTTTTTGTGACCGTGGAGTACCATTTCATTCCTGCAGGGTGATAATGGAAATCTACTCCAAAAATTTTATGCACTCGTAGCTCAATTTGGCAGAGCAGGGGCCTTTTAAGCCCAAGGTTGTAGGATCGTTGCCTACCGGGTGTACAAACAGGAGCGGGAATTATCCACTATGGAGAAGTTCCCAATCCGACCAATGCGGGATTAGTGTTTAACGGCTTAGCACGCGAGACTTCCAATCTTAAAGTATCAGTTCGAATCTGATATCCCGTTCCAAATTACACTGCGGTGACAGTAAACACCGCCTTCCTAGGGGTTAATTAGGGGCCTTCCATTCATCTTGGGTCTAAGAAAGGTGTTTTCAAGGAAACTGAAGGTAACCAAAGTTTGAAAATCACTTCTTTTAAAAAATGATTTTAAGTATCGCTCTATACTTGGAGACTGATGCATTGGTTTTAGAAGTGGATTTGTAAACCACATGAGCTTATCTCGAGTAGAGGTGCAAGTGGAAGCACACCGGCCTGTCACGCCGGAGGTTGCCGGTTCGATCCCGGTGTACTCGCCAAACACGCTATGATAGTATAACAGAATGCGGGTTATCAAACAGTTCGGTACTGCGGAAATAATCAGATGGAAGTGAAATGCTTTCCTCATAGCTCCTATTAAAATTAAAAAGGAAAAAATGAGTAACAAAATTAGACGACATGTAAAAGCTTCAACAAATTGGAAATATTTCATTTATGGAATATTATTGATAGGCGAAGGTCTTGTACTTGTATTATCACTTGGGAGATATGAAAGCGATTGGGCTTTCAATTACATCTTTAGTGATAAATTTACTCCTAAAAAATAAAGGTAACAAAATGATAGTAATGGTAATTTCACAGAGCCATAGCGATCCATCTTCATATAATATTATTGATTTGGACGCGTGGTTTCCTACGGATAAAGTTTCGGCCACAGTTAAGGCTGACATCGAACGGGAATTGTATTCTCCTAGAAAAGAATATTATGAAGAAGGATATCGCACAAGTAATGCTATCCATAATTCAGATGCAGAATTACATCTGCCAGTTACCATTGACCATGTAGTGTCATGCTTTTGCGACTAGAGGTTTTTGATGTTTAAGATTACAAAAAATCATTGGACACGGGTAATATGGATTACCGTAATTTTCGCATTCCTATTCCTAAGTTATACTGAAGAACAAGTTCATAATTCGGCATTGGAAAGCTTGGAACAAGTTGATCCGATATTGGAACTTGTAGCGGATAGCGATGGAACATACACAATTATCAATGACGGGGACACCACTCGTTATAGAGCACTATACAAAAACCAATTATATTAAAATATACATTGCGGGGAGCTAAGTGCCACGGAGCCTCATAAGCTCACGTTTCCAGATGCGATTTCTGGCCCCGCCACTAAATCTGAAATAGTACTAGCGTACTCCCTATGGGACGATATGGGGTCATAGCGTTCCGGTTCATTCTTGGTATATGAGTCGAAATTAACCAAGGTCTGGTCACTGCGACAGAAGTGATACGATATTCAGCAGGTTCACTTACCGAAACCGCTGATGCCAATCCTGCATCATAATTACAATGGTAATTTAAGGTACATTCAGAAGTACAATGGATATCTGGAACTGGAGTCAGTAGGCATGGACAACGGCTTGTCAAGCCGTGGAAGTGGGATCGTTACCCATCAGTTCCGCACAATGGGGTTATAGTTTAATCGGGAAAATCTCTGGTTTGCAACCAGAAGTCCTCGGATCGTAACCGAGTAACTCCACAAGTAACACAGCCGGAGATCAAGTGATCATAGGTCAAAGGTGTTCCTTCAGTCTAGCACTATCCTGTAAAGAATTTGCAGTCGGGTCATTAGCTTAATTGGGAAAGCATCTGTTTTGCAAACAGAAGGATGAGGGTTCGAAGCCGTCATGTATCCACAATCCGCCAGTTAGAGAAAATCTGGGAGCGGTATATAATTAAAAATTCTCACAATTTGGGTCGTTCGTACAACGGTAGTATACTGGACTGTAACCCCACGGATGGAGGTTCGATTCCTTCACGACCCACGGCGGTTTTAATAGATATTTGTCCACAAGCAGATTCTCGTACTTGATACAAAATTCTATAATTGGCTCCATCGTCTAGGATGATACAGGATACTGCCCTTTCAAGGCAGAGAAGAGGGATTGTTCCCCTCTGGAGCTACACAGCGTCTATTGGACTATCGGTTTATGTCACAGCCCTTTCAAGGCTGAGAGCGGGGTTCGATTCCCCGATAGACGACATTATGGTTCCATCGTCTAACCGGATAGGATACGGGCTTCTCAAGCCCGAGATTAGGGTTCGATCCCCTATGGAACTACACTTGAGAGCGTTAAAGGCGTATATGCTTTGGTTGACGAACCATTGTATTAGAAAAACAAAGGTGTAATTCCTTACCTCGAATCCAATTGAGAAACCTAAAAAGAGCACCAGACTGATAAACTTGTGGTCACTGGTTCAACTCCAGTCTTTGCATTATAGTGATGATCCGTTTCGGCGGGGGAGCTAGAAGCAATGTAGCTCAGTAAAGAGATTGGTTTCCATTAATGTACACGTGGCTGAGAGGCATAGGCACTGGATTGCAAACCCGGAGGACGTCAGTTCGATTCTGACCGTGTACTCAAACAAAAAAACATACATGGTGGCTATAGTGATAATGGTTAGCACGTCCGGCTGTGACCCAGATAGTGCGGGTTCGAATCCCGCTAGTCACCCCATAATAGTTTACAGAAGGGTTCTATTCAAAAACCCAATCCAATTTCCGACGTAGCTAATGGGTAAAGCGTCTGTTTGTTAAACAGGGTAATGCAAGTTCAAATCTTGTCGTCGGAGCAAAAATTTTAAAACTATTTAGAGCGTTAGTCTGTATATTTTTGTATTCTTTAATACTTATAATAAAGAGGAAATTTATATGGATAATGCAAAAAGATTTAAGGGGTCTGGTAATAGCATTTGTAAACATTGTGGAATGAAATTTGATGATGGTAGAAAATTAGGAGGGCATAGTGTTAGTTGCAAATCAAATCCAAATAGAAATAATTGGATAAAAAAAGTAACCGATGGTCATCCTAGACAAAATGTATCTGATGAAACCAAATCAAAAATACGAAAAACTATAAATGAAAAAATTAAAGATGGAACATGACATAATTCATTTTCCAAAAGTAGAACACATTTATATGATAGTAAATGCAATGGTATGGTTAAATTATATGGCAAATGAGAATTAAATTATGCCAAATGATTAGATGATAATGATATCCTATGAAGAAGACCAAAAGAAAATTTTTATTATGAATATGAAAATAAAGGGCATAGATATACTCCAGATTTTTATTTGATTAAACAAAAACAATATGTTGAAGTAAAGGGTTATAAGACTCCAAAAGATGAAGCTAAGTGGGAATGATTCCCACTTGAATTGGAAATTCTTACTGGAAAAGAATTGTTTAAAATGGGATTAATAGAATCTTATAGAAAAATATAAATTCATGTGTGACCGAGAGGCCGATGGTGGCAGACTGTTAATCTGTTTCGCGAGAGCGACGTCGTAGGTTCGAATCCTACCGCATGAGCAATACAAATTCCCCTGTAGTTTAATTGGCAGAATAAGGCTCTTGTAAAGCTTTGGTATCGGATCGTGGCCGGTCGGGGGATCAAAATTATTTTCAAATAAGCGAAAATAACGCTTGACTTTGTCAATATAATCTTGTATCTTCAGGTATGAAAAAGAAACTAATAAGAAAAGACAAAAATCGCATCCGACCTGAGATGCGTACCACAATTCCAACTCGGAAAGTGTTTAAGGATAAGACTAAATATAATCGTAAATCTAAACACAAAAAAGGCTGGTAAAATGAAAATTGTATATGTGGTACTAAGTAAATTAAAATATGGAAACCGAGATTCAGAAATTGACTCGGCATACGAATCCAAACCGGACGCTAAAGCGTACGTTAAGGAACAAAATGATAAAAATTCCATGTGGAAATATACAGTACAAAAAGTAAAAATCACGCTCCCATAGCTCAGCTGGAATAGAGCACTTGGCTACGAACCAAGGGGTCGGAGGTTCAAATCCTTCTGGGAGTACTTAAAATAAAATCACTTTTTTGAAATAAAAATGGTGTTTGGGCTTATAACCTAATATATATATACAAATACGGAATGAGAAAAAAAGTTAAGAAAATTGAAAAAAACGCTTGACTTTTACATTTAAATCTTGTATATTGATCATCGACACGAAAGAGTGTCAAAGTTTTTTGAAATTATAGAATTCGGATGTATGGATTCGCTTCACCTTCGGGTGATGAAGATAACCCTACGAAAGTGGGACTAAAGGGCTCGTAGAACAGCCGCTCTTAGTAATAGGAGACATCTATACAATGGTTTAACATATGAACCTCAGATTCCACCAGGAACGAGAGGATTGTATCTGGTTGTCGTGGAACAGCCGGTGAGGAGAAATCCAATAGGGATTGCCAGAGCGTCTTGTTCAAGGTAGGGATACTGAGGGCTTGATTCTAGTAATTATGTGTATTTTCTAGGGAAAGCATTGCATGAGTGGTAAAACGCTGGATTGTAATGTATAACTAAACATTTCATCGCAGGGTGAAACTGGAAATAATTAAGAACCGCTAAAATTCCTTATCCAGGAAATGGTATGAATCTGAATGGTATGTGTTCCTCAAAAGGGAGGACGCCATCGCTGGTCGGCGCAGATTCTAATATCCACAATACATCATGAATCGCCTCATTGGTTAGGCAATTCGCATTCTAAGCGAACTGGTGTGGGTTCAATTCCCACTTCACTGAAAAGTAAAAAGACCGACAGCGTTTAGGAGCAAAATTCCCTAATCCCTGACATCTTCGGATGAATCGGGGGCAACCAAACTCACAAGGTGCGGATGTTTTATGGCGAAAGTTCTAGTGGTGTTAAAACCTTAGTCAGTCCTGCAAGATTGAATAGCAATAAGTAACTGTGGAGATAACCTGAACGATAAGAGTGGTAGGCTAAACCTACTGGGACTGGTATCTTACTACTCGCAAGAGTATAGACCCTAGCGGGTTGTCGTGGACACAGGAAGGAATAAATAATCTTCCCAAAGGGATACTATAAAGGGTATAATCTCAACCCTACCAAGGACATATCGGATACGATCAAAATTCAATTTCCACTTATTTAAAATTAGAATAACATCGTAATGGGTTCGATTCCCATTGTGTCCACAATCAAAAATTAAAATTAGGTAAATGGCATTGTATTCCAACGGCAGAGAAAGCGGTTTCAAAAATCGTCCAGTGTGAGTTCGAATCTCACCAATGCTACAAAAACAAATAATGGTCCTCTGGCCCAACTGGTAGAGGCGTGCGGCTTAGACCCGTTCAATGTCAGGGTTCGACTCCCTGGGGGACTACATACATAGGGGTATAGTGTTTAACGGTAGCACGATGGTCTCCAAAACCATGAAGATCGGGTTCGAATCCTGATACCCCTGCACAAACGCACCCGTAGCTCAGTTGGCAGAGCAGGAGTCTCTTAAACTCAAGGTCGTAGGATCGTAACCTACCGGGTGTACAAAATTTAAAAAGAAAGGGTTATTAAAATGACAGTAGATGAACGATACGCAATAGATAGGGAATTTACATATTTCGGAGCATTGAGATTTGTATTGTACTTTATCGCTGGATTGTCTTTAATGTCTCACGGTCTTGTTATGGCTGGGGCAATGATTTCAATCGGTGCAACCATCGAAGTGGGCCGAAGAATATGGTTCAAGTTTAAAGATTAAGCACTGCTCCCATAGTGTAACAGGATTAGCACAAGAGCCTTCTAAGCTTTTAGTCGGGGTTCGAATCCCTGTGGGAGTACACAACCCGTTATTGGGCAAGTGGATGCCCCGCGGCCTGTAAAGCCGTCGTCTATGGACAATGTTGGTTCGACTCCATCTAACGGGACAAAAATTAAATATGGCCTAATAGCTCCAATGGTAGAGCGGAGGTGTGAAGTACCTCGCGTTGCTAGTTCGAATCTGGCTTAGGCCGCTATGTGACAACTTTAAATGGTATAGGTACAATTATCATTTAATCGGAATAACCCTAGAATCAATGCCGTACAATGAATCGGGAGAAACGGCCAATTGTAATGATGAAGTGCACTTCGGTTACAAACGAAATTCCAGTCACAATTTTCGCAGTGAGACAGGCGTGTAAGTGTCGGCTCATATTCGGCAACTCGGGAGTTCAAGTCTCCCCACTGCGACATTAGATGTATCTCGTTATCACTACACAACTTACATCAATTTTTAGGGCTTGTGCAAAGTTTCCCCCAAAACACCGCATGAGTCCGCACCTATCTCGGTAGCTCAGTTGGTTAGAGCGTTGGTCTGATAAACCAAAGGTCGTTGGTTCAATTCCAACTCGAGGTACATACATTCTCCAGTAGTTCAACGGTAGAACTTTGGTCTGATATACCAAGAATGGCAGTTCAAGTCTGCTCTGGAGCACAACACGCTGGATTAGTTTAATGGTAGAATTTCTCTTTTACATGGAGAAGGCGCGGGTTCAATTCCCCCATCCAGTACACATGCTCTCGTAGCTCAACTGGAATAGAGTTCTTGGTTTCGACCCAAAAGGTTGCAGGTTCGAGTCCTGCCGAGAGTACACATGCTCCCATAGCTTAATGTAAAGCCCCTGTCTTATAAACAGGTCAGATTCTGATAAAGTCGAGATGTTGGTTCAAGTCCAGCTGGGAGTACAATAACATGTCTAAGATATAGACATGAGCGAATAACGTGTCTAAATATCGTCAAAATTAAGACATGTTCTAAGTACATGTTGCAACAGACGACATGACAATTGGAAAGAAGGGGATAAAATTATGTTGCAAAAATTAAGTCTAATATTAATAATTATAATGTTAATAATGTCATGTGGAGAACCATGTATTACTGAAGACATTATTTATCCGATAATTACCGATACTACTGAATATTTCATTGTAAGTTCAGAATGGTACGGTGAACAAACACTTATGTATAGAATTTCATTTGAAATTATAAATGTAAATAAATCAATTCATGCAACAACGGCACATGTTAAAGAATATTCCGATGATAATATTAATTATTATTGGTTATTGTATGGCCGCCAAGAAGCACAATGTGATAGTTTGGAATTGGATTATCAATGGCGGGTTGATCTGTGGTATGATTCTATTCATTTTGACATCGATTCTATTGATGTTTCTATTCAACTCGATTCATTAATTATAGAAAAACGGATATATGATATAAATATAATTTAACAAATGGAAGGTACCGCTGAATGGCCGGCAACAAGGTTTGAACCCTTGGGTGTCCTTACGGGCAGGAGTTCGATTCTTCTACCTTCCTCACATTTTAATTTCTGACTTGTCGCTCTACGGAGAGGAAAGTCGGGTCATCGTTGCTTAACTCAGGAGACTGTATGTTAAAGCTGTTAGGGCATGAGTAAAGAAAAAGGGTTTGTAGTAATCATGCCAAACCAGAAACCCTGAAAGACACGAAATAGTCGTTCGTACTGGTGAGGATGTAATTCAAAATAGCTTAGAAGGTGAGCAATTCTATAATAGCAAGGTTGATGCAAATAGGTCAATGGCAAGTTTAAAGGACAGAACCCCGCTTACAGGAAATTAAATTAAAATAACGCTTGACTTTGTGAGAATAATCTTGTATCTTCAGGTATTGACAAAAGGGAATTGATATGAAAAAAGGAACAGCATCATAGTAACCTAACAAGGAGAACTATGATGAAATCAATAACGTATTATGAATATGATTGGACTGATAACAGTCCACTATTCAATAAAATCCACCGACTTAAAGTAGCAATGGATGAAGGATATTGTACATTATGTCACCCACATCGGGGCTGTAATGCATATAATAAATTCCACCGGAAAAGAAGCTGGAAGGAATACCGCAAGTATCAATGTAAAGATAGAAATTAGGTGGAGATCATGGGAGATAGAGCCCCAGATTGTATCAAAGCCGATTGGGTAGCTCTACCAATCAATTTGGGCCTAAAGCTTTAATGGTGAAGCAACGGTCTTTTAAACCGTAGAACTGGGATCATTACCCTGTGGGCCTACAAATTAAAAGGATAAGAAAAATGAGAGCAGAACATATTAACGAGTGGATAACAATAGAAGAATGTGTCCACGGTGGATTTTATAAGATTCACGGTCGTAACTTTGGTTACGGTGTTTGTATCAAAGGTGACGGTAGATTTAAAACACAGTTCTATGGAATACGATATAAATTTGGTGATAGATTTTTAGACGGTGAAATTCACTGGGATGAAAATGATCGATATGGTACTGCAAAACCATTGGAATTTATTGAAGCGTGTCCATATAATTATGATGACAATTATACCGAACTGTTTGAGTACATTGAAAAAAAAGAACAACTTTTGGGTGAATAACCCGATACTTATTATAAGAATAGCGGTATAGTATAACGGTTGATTATACTGGGCTTTGAACCCGGTGATTCCAGTTCGATTCTGGGTGCCGCTGCAAAAATTGATTCATGGTGTAACGGTAGCATCGCAGGTTCTGAGCCTGTCAGGTTGGGGTTCGAATCCCTATGAATCAGCTAAACAAAATGGAGGTTATATGTCACAATTTTATGGCACAGTACAAGGTAATAGAGGACAAACCAGTCGTGGTGGTTCTAAGAATTCAGGTATAGAAACATATACAGCATCATGGAGCGGAGCAATCAGATGTTACGCTTACTATGACAAGGAAACTGACACCGATATGGTCAGAGTTGAAAAGACTACTTGGCGTGGGTCTGGTGACAGTAAAATTTTATATGAAGGTCCAATAGGACAAGAGTAAAAAATGCGGGTGTAGCTCAGTCTGGTAGAGCTCCAGGTCGACATCCTGGGCAAGCGTCGGTTCAAATCCTGCCACTCGTACAAATCAAAATTAAATTATAAGGAAAAGTTATGGGCGAAGTTAAAGTTATAAGTGAAGGTCAACGGTATAGGGAAATTATTAGAGATGATGTTACCGTTCATCAAGAAAAGAATCAAGATGGCAATTGGGTTGCCAGATTCACAATGAAGGAATACACTCGGATTGCCAAAGAGCGTGAAGATGATGAGAAAAAAGAAGTCCAAAGGCAGGAGCACAAAGAGAATAATGCTTAAAAAATTATGGTGCCGTATATTTGGACACAAGGAATATACAATGGTATCACCTAGCTTTATGGAAACCAGAGCGGTGTGGAATAAAAACTGCCCAAGATGTGGAGTAAAATTACGTGAGTGGAATTAATCTAACTAAAAAAAGTAAATTGCTAGCTCTCATATTGAGACACAAGCCAGAACAATTCGATATTACATTGGATGCTGAAGGATATGCCAATGTATCAGATTTGTTAGATACTGGCAAATTTACTATGGAAATGTTAGAAGAAATAGTGAGTACTGGTCCAAAAATCAGATACGCATTTGATATCACTGGGGAAAAGGTTAGAGCGATGCAAGGTCATTCAATCGAAGTAGATTTGAAACTGCAAGCAATTGCTCCACCGGAAATATTGTATCATGGGACACCGCCTAAAAATATCGATTCGATTATGAAAAATGGATTGAATAAAGGTAATAGACAATATGTACATTTATCAGCGGATGAAAATACCGCTGAAGTGGTTGGGAAACGAAGAGGTTCTGATCCGGCCATATTGGTTATCGACGCATTAAAATTGCACAATGATGGTCACCCGTTTTATTTAGCTGAAAATGGGGTATGGCTTACAGACAATTTGGATGCTTTATATGTTAAACGAATTATTTGGTAATGGAGGTTACTGTGGACAAGTTAAATAAGGTTGAAATGAATGCAATAATTGAAGCACTTCTGTTTACATATTGTGTAGATATAAATGCTGATTTTGAAGTCGATGATGAGACACTATTTGAAATAGCTGTGAAGCTTCAAAAAATGATGGGCGAGAAAGCTACTTTGAATAAATTTTATATTCTAGATGGTATGCATGAGGAACCTCTAAAAGTGAAAAATTTAATCGCCAATTTTGATATGAAAGTTGGTAAGTAAAAACCTGCTGTAGTTTAGAAGGTTAGAATACACCTTTGGTATGGGTGTGACTGTGGTTCGATTCCACACGGCAGGACACAAATGCTCTTATAGTATAATCGGTAGTACATCAGTTTCGTAATCTGAAAGCATCGGATCGTAACCGTTTAAGAGCTCTAAAAAGGATAAAATTATGACCAAAAGAAAATTAAATAAAGCTGAAACATTTGAAGAAATGGAAGCTCGCTGGAAACAAGAAAAGGCGGACAGGAAAGTGATTGTCAAAATTTGGGATGCTATTACTGATCACACATATTGGCCAGTATATAGATTTTTCAATAATGCACCATACAGAACGTATATCAAACGTCCATTGCAGAGAGCAATTAGAGGTTATGACGATACGGCATCTTGGAGCTTGGATTATCATTTTATTAAAGTGATACTTCCTCCCCTTAAAGAATTAAGAAAAGATACACATGGGGCACCTTCAACATTTGTTGGAGCGGACGCTACAAAAAAAGAACGGGATGATGGATTTCAAGCTTGGTTAGATACATTGGATGAAATGATTGCTGGTTTTGAAGAGGCGGAAAAAATGGTAAATGGATTTGCAATATTCGATACGGATTATGCAAAATTGCCAGATCACATGAAAAAACATTATAGCGATAAAAATACTTGTGAAATTATTAGTAAAGAAAAGCATGATAAGGCCTTTGATTTATTCAAAGACAATTTTTATGCATTATGGGACTAAATTATGTTATTTAAACAATGTACACTAGCAAAAGGCAATATTAAAGAAGTATCATGGATACCTTGGAAATTTGCAAAAAAGAATAAACCAATCAAATTGAAACTCAATGGTAATTGGGAAGAGGGTTGGATAGTTGAAAAGGTTGGAGAGAATTCGGTAAATGAAGAATATTTACTGGAATTCCAGAACAACTATAAAAATCACAGAACAATAACGGATATTTAAAATGAAATCAATTTATGTAGTTACAACGATTTATGTGCCAAAGGAAGCTTGGGATATGGATATGTGGTCAGAAGATTTATCATATGATCTTGTCCCAGAAACAAAAACAAGATGTGTGGCGTGGTATCCAGAAGAATCCGATGCCATCGCTTGTATCATGGGTGGTGGTACATTCTTGTCTGAAGATGGATATTATAATTTGGCTGTTATTGAACACATTAAACCTGGGATATACCCATATCCAAGGGAAGATGGAGAACAGTGGTTTTCTTATGATTCCGAGACTAAGGAATGGGCACCAACAGATAAACCAAAATTTTACGAACGTGTTCAGGGATTTGGTATAGGCTAGAAATTGCGGGATTAGTATAATGGCATTATATCACGTTGCCAACGTGAAGACGTCGGATCGTTACCGACATTCCGCTCAAAAAAATAAGAGGTTATAATGAAATGCGTGCACGTGAAAAAAGAGCCGTTTGATATTTACATCGGCCGCCCTACAAAGTGGGGCAATCCATTTACACATAAGGGTGAAGCTCTAGCCAAATACAAAGTAGATACCAGAGAAGAAGCAATCGAAATGTATAAATGGTGGGTAGTTCGACAACCTGAATTAATGAAAACATTACACGAATTAGAAGGAAAAACACTAGGATGCTGGTGCAAACCCAAAGCATGCCATGGTGAAGTATTAATAAAATTAATAGAACATTTTAAAGAAAAGGAACAACATGAAGACGAATCTGAATGAACTGATTTTGAGTAGAATTGAAAATGACTTAAACCCCATTACCGGGGACAAACTTGTACCACAAAATGATGACTGCATTGTATATTACAATGATGAACCGGCCATCATCCCTAGAAAATACATTCACTATACAAATAAAGGAAAATAAAAATGGAACGATTTTTTACCGCTGATCTTCATTTCGCACATCAAAGTATTATACGGCACTGTGATAGACCGTATGACAATGTGCATGAAATGAATGAAGCATTGGTTGAAAATTGGAACTCGGTTGTAACTGAAAAATCATTGGTTTATATATTGGGAGACTTCGCATGGATGCGACCCGATTATTGGATGGATAGATTGAACGGTCAGAAGATTCTCATCATTGGGAATCACGATACGCTCAACAGCGACGCTAAGAAAAAGTTTCAATTTATCAAACCGATGTACGAAACAAAAATTGATGGACAATCAATCACAATGTGCCACTATCAAATGAGTGAATGGAACAAATCGTTTCATGGATCATGGCACCTATACGGACACTCACACGGAAATGCAACGGAATGGGATGATAAACTATCCTTTGACATTGGGACCGACTTGTGGAATTACACACCGGTTCATTGGGACACAGTAGTCAATAAAATGCAACACAAAATGGCAGTTAGAGACGAAATTAAGGCTCAGCGTGAAGCTGAAAGTCCTTGGGTTCCCGGTCAAAACCGTATCAAAATCACAGAATTTAATCAACAATTTATAAAATAAAGCTTGACATTGTCAATATAATCTTGTATCTTCAGGTAACACAAAAGGAGACAGAAATTGTCTGAAAAGAAGTACACGTTTTTACAAGTGCGTGCCGTACATCATTATATTATTGAGGGAGAACATTCAGAAGAATATCTTAAACGTATCGCTGAAGAATGGTTTATGGAACATTCATTGACCATGCACCACGCGGGCCGTGATTCTTCCGAAATTGGTGGTGCCGCATTTGCACTTGATGTAAAAGAAATCAGCTCAGAAGAATTGAAAAAAACAATGGACAAAAACGAAGATTCTGTAAATAGTCTGAAATATGACGATTTGCCGGATTATTATTATCCAAAGGAGGATACATGGGAACTCGAGGAGCACTCGGATTTATTAGAAACGGAGAACATAAAGTAACATATAATCATTATGATTCTTATCCAAGTGAATTGGGCAAGAATGTAATTTTATATTTAGAAAATAGGGGTCGTGATTTGAAAAATCTGAATGAAGATTTTGACGCGATTACTATGGTTAATGAAGATGACACCCCAACTACTGTGCAAAAACAGTTGTGCAAGGACAATGGATTATTTGATGATGGGGTTGCAACCCAATCTGATGACGACTGGTATTGTCTTTTAAGGGAGGGACAGGGTTTACTTGAATCAAATGTTAAAGTTGGATTTATGATAGATTCTGAAGAATTTTTATCCAATTCACTTTTTTGTGAATATGCATATATCATCAATTTGGACACGGAGCGGTTGGAATTTTATACTGGGTTTGAAAAGGATAAAATTAATGGTAGGTATTCCGACGCTGAAAAGGATAGTCAAGGTTATGGTGGAGTTCATCTAATCGGTGAATTTCCAATTGAAAGTGTGACAATGGAAGATTACGATAAGGCCCAAACGGCCATTGAAAATGGTGAGAATTTAGCGGCCATTTTCGAAATAGAAATGGAAGACTAAAATATGATTAATCAATTAATACCAATGGTTGTAGAACAAACTGGGCGAGGAGAACGTGCTTATGACATTTTCAGTCGTCTATTAAAGGAACGGATTATTTTCTTGAGTACTCCGATTGACGATAATGTATCTACTGCAGTAATTGCACAATTACTTTTTCTTGAATCTGAAGATAATGAAAAAGATATTAATCTGTATATCAATAGCCCCGGTGGAATTATTACTTCTGGCTTGGCCATTATGGACACAATGAATTTTATTAAAGCTGATGTTTCAACGATTGCCGTTGGACAGGCTTCTAGTATGGGAGCATTATTGTTAGCGGCTGGAGAAAAGGGTAAACGATTTGCTTTACCAAATTCCAAAATTATGATTCATCAACCGATGGGAGGAGCCCAAGGACAGGCTTCAGATATCATAATTGCGGCAGAAGAGATTCAAAAAACCAAAAAGAAAATGAATCAAATGTTAGCCAAATTTTGTGGCAAAAGACTCAATCGAATTGAAAAAGATGCCGACCGCAATTTTTTCATGTCGGCAGAAGAAGCCGTAGAATATGGTTTGATAGACAGTATTATCGGTGTTAAATAATGACCATAAGCGTCTTTATACTTGAAGATGACATGGACAGGATGGAATGGTTTTATAAACACATGCCGGAATTGTTAGATACTGATGATTATAAAATCGTATGGTCTGATGAAATTGAAGATGCCAAAATCAAGTGGAATAAATATGATACCATTTTTGATATCTATTTCTTAGATCATGATTTGGGTGGAGATCAAATGGTAAGTATTCAGGAGTCAAATACTGGCTCTGAATTTGCAAAGTGGTTAGTTAAACAGGGAGTGAAAGGTAATAATGAAACTATTTATGTCCATTCATTAAATCCCGCAGGTGCTATTAATATGATGGCTAAGTTTGACAAATCAATAAGAGCTCCATTTACCTGGTTGGTAGATGGGGTAGATAAGTTATAAACACATAAAGCTCAAAGGAGAAAAAATGAGAAAATTTATGTTGGTATTGTTAATATTCATTATGGCGTTTTCAGTAATGGATTGTAGTGTATCGTCAGCGGATGCTGGTGAAGAAGTGGTTTTTGTGAGGAAGCCTATTATTTTTGGGTTTATGAGTGGTATCATTCCGGAACCATTGATTGCTGGGGAAACCCGGTGGACTTTGTTTACGACATCGGATGAAACTTATATTATCTATCCCACAGAATATAAAGAGAATTTTAATGATCTTATTACGGCGGACAACAACCCAGTCGATTTTGATGCATTTCTCGAATTAAAAATTGTGGATAACAAAACCCCACTATTGCATGAAATTGCTGGAGTTAATTGGTATAAGAATAAAATCGCGAAGAAATTTAGAGGGTTTATTCGAAATTTCGGTCGTGGACAAACCATGTTTGCATTGACAACCGATGGGGCAGTAACAGACTCAATGGCTCTATCAGCGTGGGCAAATATCGAAGCATATATTTTAGAACAGGGTCTTCCATTAGAAGTCGTTCGTGTTAATATTGGTAAGGTGACACCACCACAATTGGTTTTGGATGAAACGATAAAAACCGCAGCACAGAAACAGCGTCAGAAAACAGAAGATGCTCGAGCTGCTGCAGAATTAAATCGGGCCGCTGCTGAATTGAATAAAGCTACCGCAGATAAGGCGTATAAGAAAGAATTTAATATGACAAATTCTGAATACCTTAGACTACGTGAACTTGAAATTCAAAAGGAAATCGTAGAGTTGGCTAAAGATAATGAGAATGTTGACCTTCTTATTAATATCGGGAATGATTCCGTACAACCAATGAAATCCATAGGTCGATAAACAACTAGCCCCCTTAAGTGGGGGCACATGATCTCGTAGTACAACGGAAAGTGCGTGGGTTTCCTAAACCCGAAATGAAGGTTCGATTCCTTCCGAGATTACACTGGAAATAATTTGATTTGATACTTATTTCTACAATAAAAACAAGGAGTTAAAATGAAAACCGAAGACCCAGAAATTAAGATACCGACAATGCTCATTATGAGCGTTAAGAAATTACTTTTAATAGTAATGTCGGTAACATTAATATTCAGCCTAATGGTTGTATTATCATACAATGCAATATCAGTATTTCCAATGGAAGTACATTTGCAAGGAGAAATAGATACACTACAAATGGTAGCGTATGAACAATATATAGATTTAACGGATGCTTTAAAGCACATTGTGGATTTGGAAGCGAGAGTAACCGAATTGGAAAAACCAACATCATTGGCGGTAAGGGTAACAAATTATTACCCAGTCGAAGCCCAATGTGATGCCGACCCAGATATTACCGCAAGTGGTGCAAAAATTGATATACCAAATGCGTCACAACATAGATGGATTGCAATTAGTTGGGACATGCATACAAAATTAAGTCACCGATTGCCAGAGGATGACCCCGCATATGGTAAGGGAATATTCGAAATGGGTGATTATGTGGAAGTAACAGGTGCGGGCATTTGGGATGGCATTTATCAGATTGAAGATACTATGAATTTCCGTCACCGAATGGCAATTGATATTTTGACAACAGATGGAACGGATTTAGCATACGCTGAAAATGTTCAAATTACAAAGGTGTTTATACCAGAATTACATGCAATTGATGCATAAATAATTGTATTTACGCATATTAACAGATACTTATTAACAAGGAAGATTGACAGAGTGGTAATGTGCTAGGTTGCTAACCTAAGGCTGTCCGTAAGGGTACACTGGTTCGATTCCAGTATCTTCCTCAATTATTATACCCAACTATAATGGTTGGGTAAAAATTATTATACCCAACTATAAACTAAAGAAAGGGTTATAAAATGACAAAATGGCAAAGATTCACACGCAAAAAAGTCGATGACTTGGAACAGACAATTCTAAAGGACATTGCAAGTGCTCCAACTGATAAATTGACTTGGTATATCGGAAGTGACAGTCAAGTTAAGAACGGTAGCATTAAGTACATTACTGCAGTTATCGTGTTGTTCGATGGACAGGGTGGTCGTGGTTATTACAAAGAGACCGTTGAAAAATTGGGCTACAAGATTTCTATCAGGCAGAAATTGTTTCAAGAAACTCACATGTCCGTAGAAACAGCAATGTGGTTGAATCCAATTCTGGAAGACGCTGGATATTGCGTTGAAGCTATTCACGCTGATGTAAGTAGCAATCCAATTCACGCTAGTAACGCGGTTATGAACGAGTGTCTTGGTTACATTACAGGTGCTGGTTTCACAGCGGTTGGAAAACCAGACTCCTGGGCTGCAATGGAGATTGCTGATCGTTTCAGTAAATAGACTGCTAAAGTAATAGCGTGTTTTTCTTTTTTTGATGATACTTATTATTGAAGGAGAAAGACAATGATTATATACAAAACTACAAACACCTTAAACGGCAAATTCTACATAGGGAAATCTAAATATGATGACCCCGACTATATTGGTTCGGGGTCCATATTGAAAAAAGCAATAAAAAAATACGGCAAGGAAAATTTTGTTAAAGAAGTTATAGAGCATTGTGAGGATGAAACACAATTGAATATCAGAGAAATATATTGAATTAAAATGACCGATGCTGTCAATATTGGATATAATTTGTATCCTGGTGGTGAAGGTGGATGCACACCAGAAGCTTCCAAGAAAATAATTAAGGCGAGGCATAACAACGGACAACCATGGCATTCAGCTGAACGCAATCGGAATGTTTCTATCGCTTTAACTGGTCATAAACAAACGGCCGAAACTAGGAAAAAGAATAGTGATTCCCACATGGGTCAGGAACCGTGGAACAAAGGATTAACATCCGACGATCCCCGTATCAAAGCAGGATCAGAGAAACAAAAAATTACAAAAAAGAAAAAATTTGCAAGTGGGGAATTGACTAATACTTGGAACAAAGGTAAAACCATCCAAGAATATTTCCAGTTGAAATGCCCTGTATGTGGACAGGAATATGAAATTTATACATACCCACGATGATACAAAAATGGCAGATACAAAAAGACTTGTTCAAAGCCATGTGCAGATAAAAAGATGTGAGAAAGTAGAAGAAAATAAATGTTTAAAAATAAAATGAAATTATACATCGCTGGTCCCATTACAGGTGGGACATTTGAAGATGTAGAAAAAAAGTGGGCCGGCACTATCAAACGGTTAAAAAAACACTATACCATATTGTCCCCATTATTTGGCAAAGCCAAATACACTAGACCGGAAATGAAATGTGAAGCTTCCGAAGGTCAGAAGATGAAATATTTATCACCAATCACCACGGATAGGGCAATTGTAGGTCGTGATCATTGGATGGTGGAACAATCGGATATTGTATTTGTGGATTTGACAGGTTCTAAAATAGTATCAATTGGGTCGGTGTGTGAAATCACTGCCGCCTATTTGCACAACAAACACGTTGTGGTAGCGATGGAAGAAGGCAATATCCATAGACACGCGTTTGTACTTATGGAATCTGATATTGTATTTCCAAATAAGGAAGATGCTTTAGATTATATTGAAGAATTAGGAAAGAGCTTTAGAGGTTAATATGGCTACAAAAGTTACAAATAAGGTTATTAAGAACATATTCAACTGATGCCTCACAGAATATGGTGTCAGTAAATATCAGGGATTTGAACCCGAATTGATTATAGACAACACTAAAGATCACCCCAGCAATGGAGAATTCGTATTTGAGGATAACGAGGTATTTATCTATCCAAAAACGGAAGGAATGGATATACAGAGAACTATATTTGTTATGATACACGAATTCAAACATTACCATCAATCGCCAGTTTGATTGTCTCGGTATATCAATATGTATAATAACGCTCCAAATTGCCCATATGAAATCGAAGCGGACGCCGTTGCCGAAGCGGATTGAGAAAAATGTTATCGGAAATTATTTTTAGAAAAAGCATAATACCGCTTGACTTTATCGGCTTTTTCTTGTATCTTCAGGTATGAAAGGAAAAGATATGATTTTTTTATTACCACAAAACCCACTTGAAAAAAACAAACCAGATTTCGGATTTGAAGAAGAATATGAGGCTCTAAAATTATTGGGTCAAAATATCATGTTGTTCGATTTTGCAGATATGGACGCTGGTGGATACGGGTGGTTACAAAAAATTCCAGAAGGTGAAGGTACATTACTTTATCGTGGCTGGATGATGGATGACGCTACAATGAAATGGTTTCAGGGCGAATTGGAAGATAAAGGTTATGCCTTTTTCCAAAATCACAATGACTATACCAAAGTACATTACTTTCCATATGCATATATGGCATCAAAAACATTGCGGAAATACTCACCAAAAACGGTGACACTTCCAGCTAAATATTTCAATCCAGAATATGTTGAAACTCAATTGGACGGCAAACCATATATCGTTAAAGATTATGTAAAGTCAGCTAAGGGTATTGACAACGCATTGGTTGTAACCGATCCTACAAACTATCAGGCCGCAAATATGACTGTTCATAATATGATCAGGGGTCGTAAAATGTATGGATTTAATGAGGGAATTGTCGCTAAGGAATTTATCGATTTCAAAAAAGATGAAAATGGAAACTCATTGGAATTCCGAGCATTTTTTGTCAATGGAAAAATGGCATCGTTTAACGCCAATGGATGTGAAAATCCTAAGTATATTGGTGATGGTTCCATGTATATCCATTTGGACAGAATTGCAAAGGAATTGAATGTTCCATTTCTAACTATTGATATTGGAATTGACAATGATTTTAATTTCCACATTGTAGAAACTGGTGCTGGTGAAGTATCTGGGTTGGCCTCAAGTGCTAATCCATTGGTTTTCTACAAACAATTAGTAAACAAACTGAGAGATGCCTAATTTTATTAGGCATTTTTCTTGCTATATTGCAAAATAACGCTTGACTTTGTCATTTTTTTCTTGTATCTTCAGGTATGAGAGAAAAGGAAAACACAATGAAAATATGGAAAAAAGAAGATATCAGGAACTTATTAATCGTTAGAGATGACGCAGTTGTTCGTGGAATGTTAGTCATTTATGATTTACAGACCGCCGATGAACAAAGTTCCGAATACACAATCGAAGCGAATGGGGTTGGATACTCTGGAGCACACGCTGAGATTATGACTTCTTTTTCGAAGTTCTATCTTAAGAATAATTTCTTGAGTAGAAAACAGATAAATATCGCGAGGCGTATTATTCTAAAATACACCCGTCAACTGGCGGAAGCCGCTAATAAAAATGAAGAGAAAAAATGGGAAGCCGACAATGGGTCGGTTAGAACTCCCGATGAATTAATCGCAATCTGCGATGAAGGGTAATATTTAATGGCACGTAAGAAATTGGCAAAAAGAACTAAAGCTAAAGCATCTGGTAAGGATTTTGATTCAAGATCAGTAGCATTCAAATGGGTAGTTTGTAAAGAAGAAGGATGTACAGAAGAAGTAAAAATTGATGTACATAGCGTTGGTGCAATTTGTTATAAACATACAATGGGCAGGGTTCCATTTACTGAAGTAAAAACTAAGAAAGCCAGTGGTCGCCCGCGGGGATGGCAGTTTATGAAAGTATTTGTTGATAAGGACAAAAACGTATTTCATAGGGGCGAGGAACAGACCAAATTAAAGGGTACATTACCAGTATCAGATGTTAAGAAAATTAAAGCGGATCAGAAATTGGCCGCTAAGGAAAAGGCCGAACGTCGTCGTCTCAAATTGATTAAGAGGCATGAAAATAAAAAAGCTGCTTTGAAAAAGGCCGCCGGTACAGCAAAACCGGGTCGTCCTAAGACTGAGAAAAAGCCCGTCAAGAAAACGGTAAAAGTTCAAACCAAATCTGGTGAACTTAAAATTCCGTATAAATTAAAAAATAAAAAATACTTTGTCGCGAGTGACAACAACCGAGCATGGGGAAAATTCGATACCGTTGCCGAAGCCAAAAAGGCTCAAACCAAATTCCGAAAAGAAGTTGGTAAGGACAATATTAAGGGCATCGTATTAGTGGGACCCAATGGAAGGACTTGGAAATAAAATGACTGATTGGGATCAAACCGATTTAACGGATTTTGAAAAGTATGAATGGTATGTGAAAATGCATTCCAATGTACTTTCCGCATACCGTACATTGCCAGGAGTAATGGACAATTTGGACTTTGTGCCCGACGATATTCACGCTGATTATATGAAAATCATTACAACCAAGGAAAATGTTTTGGGAGAAATGGTTATTTATTATTATGGTAAAGTACTGGAATATCAGAAAATTATGGGATTCATTGATGAATAAAATTATTACAGACGAAAAACTTCTAAGAAATAAATGTGTGGATGTCTCACTTGAAGAAGGTGAACTGATTGCCGCACAGTTATTTGATGTTTTATCCACGTCTGAAGCTGGGGTGGCAATCGCCGCCAACCAAATTGGAATTGAAAAGAATGTCGTGGTTATCAATGTAAAAGAACCTATTTATCTCATCAATCCAAAAATTACGAATCAGTCTGGGGAAATCTATTACGATGAGGGATGCCTATCATTCCCCGGAAAATCAGCAAAAACAAAAAGATTTAGTACAATAGAAGTATCAGCTGATAATTATCCTGCAGGTGTATGTTTTACATCGTTGAGTAGAAATGAAATTGATATGTTAGAATGTGTCGCCGCTCAACACGAATTGGACCATTTGAATGGAATTACTATGTTTGATCGGGAAGTCAAGTTGGAACCAATTAAGTCCGAGCGAAAGTTTGGCAGAAATGAAAAGGTGACAATAACAAGGGATGAAGAAAAACGAGAATTAAAATGGAAAAAGGCAGAAAGTTTGATACTTTCAGGAAATTGGAAACTATTTATAGAAGATTAAAAAGGACAAGGTTATGATTATAAAATCTATTTTAGATGATGATATGTACAAATTCACGATGCAGAACGCGGTTGTTAAGCACTATCCAAATACAATAGTAGAATACCGATTTAAAAATCGAAATCCAGAGAATAACATATTCACCCACGAACACGTTGAAGAGATTCAGCGTGAAATTAATGCTATGGCAACATTGTCATTAACTGAAAAGGAACGGAAATTCTTAGAAGATAAGGCTCCATACTTGGATGGAATGTATCTTGATTTTTTAAGTGGATATAGATTTGATCCAAGTGAAGTTACGATGACTTCCAATGAAAATAACGAATTGGAACTGTCAATAATGGGACCTTGGTATAGAACTATCCTTTGGGAAGTACCTTTAATGGCTATTATTTCTGAAGTATATCTAAGATCATCACTACCAAACATGCCCGAAACAATGAATAGCATTCTCACAAAACGGAATATGATTCAAGGTTCGGAAATCAAGGTGGCTGATTTTGGTACACGGCGCCGGCGTTCTTATGAAATTCATCGATTGGTTATTGAGAATTTACATGACGTTTTGGTTGGTACAAGTAATGTACATTTAGCTGAACAATTCGATATTACTCCAATTGGAACACACGCCCACGAATGGTTTATGTTTCACGGAGCAAAATACGGATATCAGTCAGCTACATACAAATCTTTAGAAAAATGGAGTGATACATACCGAGGAAGCTTGGGTATCGCATTAACAGATACATATACAACAGACGTATTTTTACAGGATTTTGATATGTATTTCGCTAAATTATTCGATGGAGTTCGGCACGATAGTGGAGACCCAATTGAGTTTGGTGAGAAGATTATCGAGCATTACAAATCATTGGGAATCGATCCAATGTCAAAAACGATAGTATTTTCAGATGGATTGAATGTACCAAAAGCCGTAGAAATAACGGAACATTTTAGAAATAAAATCAAAACTTCATTTGGAATTGGTACTAACCTTACCAACGATACTGGAGTAATACCATTGAACATGGTTATAAAATTAAGTGGCATTTACGATAGGAATTCAAGAAAAATTCACGCGGTTAAATTGTCAGACAATGTAGGAAAAAACACAAGTGATTCACAAGAAGCAATAGAAAATTGCAAATTCACGTTAGGATTACAATAAAAATAAAAGGAAAATCAAATGGCAAAATATATAGAATTTGATAGGGAAGCTAGAGAAAAGTTAAAGGTTGGAGTTGATACTCTTGCTAATGCAGTGCGTGTAACATTGGGACCCAAAGGCAGAAATGTAGTAATTGAGAAGAAATTTGGTTCTCCATACATTACTAAAGACGGTGTAACAGTCGCCAAGGAAATTGAATTGGAAGACCCAAGAGAGAACATGGGTGCCCAGATGGTACGTGATGTAGCGTCAAAGACATCCGATATTGCTGGCGATGGCACGACAACCGCCACAGTATTGGCCCAGTCAATTGTCGAAGAAGGATTGAAAAATGTCACCGCTGGTGCAAATCCAATGGAAATTAAACGTGGGATTGATGCTGGTGTAAAAGAAGTAATTGAAATTATTAGGGATATGAGCAGGGATGTTCAGAGCCAAGAAGAGATTTCACAGATTGGAACTGTGTCCGCAAATAACGATATAGAAATTGGTGAAATTATCGCTGATGCTATGGATAAGGTTGGAAAAGACGGAGTTATTACGGTTGAAGAATCAAATACGGCCGATACCTATCTTGAGACGGTCGAGGGCATGCAATTTGATAGGGGCTATCTATCACCATACTTTGTAACCAATTCGGAAACAATGGAAGTTCAATTGGACGATGTGGTAATTTTACTGCATGATAAAAAGATTGGCGGAGTACAGCAAATTCTGCCGGTTTTGGAATTATTGGCCGCTACTAAAAAGCCGATTTTGATTGTAGCTGAAGATGTTGAAGGTGAAGCTCTAGCAGCTTTGGTTGTAAATAAATTGAGAGGTACATTGAATATTGCGGCAGTTAAGGCACCAGGATTTGGTGACGGTAGAAAAGCTATGTTGGAAGATTTAGCCATTTTAACTGGTGCAACCGTGATTTCTGAAGAACAGGGTTACAAACTTGAAAATGCTGATCTAGATATGATGGGCACATGTAAAAATATCATTATCGATAAGGATAGAACAATTATTGTCGGTGGTGATGGTGATAGTAAAATTCTTGAAGATCGTATCAATGAAATGAAAGTGCAAATTGAAAACACAACTTCCGATTATGACCGGGAAAAACTGCAAGAACGTCTGGCTAAATTGTCAGGTGGGGTAGCCGTTTTAAATGTCGGTGCCGCTACTGAAGTTGAGATGAAAGAGAAAAAAGATAGGGTAGATGACGCACTTCACGCTACTCGAGCTGCTGTGGATGAGGGAATTATTCCCGGTGGTGGAGTTGCATTATTGCGGGCATCACAGAAATTAGACTTGAAATTAGAGGGTGATCAACAATTAGGAGTTGACATTTTGAAAAGAGCCTTAGAAGCTCCGATTCGCCAAATCGCTAAGAACGCTGGCTGGGAAGATTCAGTAGTGGTGCTTAAAGTAAAAGAGGGCACGGATGATTTTGGGTTCGACGCTAGAGCAGAAGAATTCAAAAATATGATTGAAAATGGTATTATTGACCCAACTAAGGTTGCTCGTGCAGCTTTAGAAAATGCCGCTTCAATTGCTGGATTACTATTGACAACAGAGTGTGCAATTAGTGAAATCCCAAGCGATAATGAACCTGTCAACCCAATGGCAGGACAACAAATGGGTGGAATGTATTAAAAATAACGCTTGACTTTTACAATTAAATCTTGTATCTTCAGGTATGAAAGAGGGGTAACATGGATACTAAAAAAGAAGTAAGACATTTAGAAAAATGGATTAAGGATTATGTTCATGGTGCTGGCAAAACTGGGGTTGTTATTGGACTGAGCGGCGGGATTGATTCCGCCGTTTCTTTCGAGCTAGCCATTAGAGCACTCGGAAAAGAAAATGTCCACGCGATAAGTATCCCAATTTTGGCCAATACTGAAGAAGAATATGGAAATTCGACTGATATGTGGCATTACGCATATGAAAGTAGGGGAGTTGATCATCAAACTATTCATGCATCAGGCATGTATATGGATTTTCAATCTGCTATAAGACCATCGGCCATGCATAGTAATGGTAATGGTAAAATGAACCAGATGACACTAGCTAATATTCAAGCTAGAATCAGAATGACAGTTCTTTACGGTGTAGCATCCGAATTGGATTATCTAGTCATTGGAACTGGCAACAAAACAGAACACGCTATTGGTTACTTCACAAAATGGGGTGACGGAGCGGTTGATTTTGAACCACTCGGTGACTATTACAAAGATGAAGTATACGAATTGGCTCGAGAATTAGGAGTTCCCAAGTCAATTATCAATAAACCACCTTCTGCCGGATTATGGGAAGGTCAGACTGATGAAGATGAGATTGGTTTAACATATGTTGAACTTGACGCATTTTTACGGTGGTATAAAAAATCTTTGGATGTTCCATCTAGTGAATGGAAAGCCGATTGTCCCATTTCATATGAAAAGCAAAACCTAATAATGTCTCGGATAATTTCATCCAATCACAAAAAGACATTACCCCCAACATACATAAGGGAATATCAGAATGACTAAAGTTTTATATAGTGGTAAGTGGATGGAAATGCGAGCCCGAGAAGTTGAAGGGCACGATGATTATGAATTCACATCTCGTGTTGGAGGTCGTAAAGCGGTATATATGATACCAACGGACATGGATGATAATCTAATAATGATTTTAAATTTCAGACATTCAGTTGATTGTAAAGTATTGGAATTTCCAGCTGGGCTTGTAGATGAAGGGGAAACCCCATACGAGACGGCCGATAGGGAATTGCTTGAAGAAACTGGATATGAAGCTTCAGTCACCAAAATGTATCCTCTGGGAATGAGTAATTCGGGAGGTTCAGATGAAGAAGTTTGGGCCGCTAGAATGGCTGGATGTGAAAAAGTAAGTGCTCAGAAGCTGGATGACGGTGAACAGATACAAGTTTTAATTGTTGCACAAGATCGACTTGAAGCGACAATTGATCACTATAAAAGAATTGGATTTAAGATAAGTTCAAGAGTAATAGCCTACATGATAGGTAAAGGAGAATAATATGAGAAAAGCATTATTTGTTGTAGATTTACAAAATGATTTTTGTGAAGGTGGTGCTATGGGTGTTAACGGTGCAAATGCAATCGTTCCTACCATTAATGAATTAATGGAAAAAGGCGATTTTGATTTGATTTTAGCGTCTGGGGATTACCATCCAAAAGATTCATTGAGTTTTGCAAAGAATCAAGGTTTAGATGATTATGCAATGGGTGTTATGAATAGCATTCCAGAAATGCTATGGCCTGTCCATTGTGTTAATGGTACTAAAGGTGCTGAATTTCATAAGGATTTCAATGTTGGTGATGTTCATATTTTACTTTCAAAAGGTGAAGATAAAAACCTACATCCTTTCAGTGCATTTAGAGAAAATGATGGAAGTGGTATTACGGAAGTGGCCGATACACTTAGAACCAATTTGATTGATATGGTTTATGTGGTTGGTTTGGCAACAGATTATTGTGTCAAATTCACCGCCTTACACGCAATTGATGAGGGATTCAAAGTAGTAATGGTTTTAGATGCAATGGCCGGCGTAACCCAAGAAGGTTCAGAAGCCGCGGTTAATGAAGTTTCCGAAAAGGGTGGAGACGTTATCCTAAGTAAAGTAATTCTGAAATACGGCGTTTAGAATGAAAGAATTTTTAACATTTGACGATGTTTCAATTATACCGAAATTTTCGGAAGTTGATTCCCGATCTAATTGTGATATTTCGACCCACATCACTACTAATTGGATATTGGATATTCCAATAATCGCGACCGCTATGGATTCCATATGTGAATCTAGAATGGCCGCTCTAATGTATCAAAAGGGTGGGGTTGGATTCATACATAGATTTATGTCAATTGATGATCAAGTTGAGGAAGTCGAAAAGACCATCCAATTGATTGCCGATTATACCGATGAAGAATTGGAAATTCACAAGTATCCAATTGGTGCCGCAATCGGTGCCAAGGATGCCGACAAAGAGCGGGCCTTAAGATTGATAAATGCTGGAGTTGATATTCTCATGATTGATGTTGCACACGCGCATCACATCGGTGTTAAAAATATGATTAAATTTCTTAAATCAACCAGCATTCAAACTGAATTATTTGTGGGAACGGTCGCGACCGCCGATGCGGTTAGGGACTTGATTGCGTGGGGAGCTGACGGGATTCATGTTGGAATTGGTGGGGGATCATTATGTGAAACACGTATTAGAGCGGGTGTTGGAATTCCTATGATTTCATCCATACAGGAATGCGTGGAATCCATGACCAGAGTATATACTCAAGGTGGTGGAGAACCCATGTGGGCCGGAGGACACGTTCCAATTTCATCAAATGGTGGAATTACTACTCCGGGTGATATGGCGAAGGCCATTGGAGCTGGGGCAAGTACGGTTGTACTTGGTTCATTATTGGCGGGCACAAAAGAAACTCCCGGCACGTTCAAACGTGAGGGTAAATATCCAAATGAACAACTGTATAAGGAATATAGAGGTTCCGCATCGTTGTCATCTAAATTGGACAGGGGTGAGGATAGCCACATCGAAGGAAATAGTGTACGAGTTCAATTTAAAGGTTCCGCTAAGAGAATTTTAAAGGAACAAGTAGAGGGATTAAAATCGGCCATGAGTTATTGTGGGGCAATTGATATTGAAACATTTCAGGCCAATTGTGATTTTGTCCGAGTAACAAGTGCGGGCCAGATTGAAGCCAAGCCCCATTTAATGAAATAAAGGAAAAAATAAATGTACAACAAATGGATGATAGCATGTATGCTAATGCCACTTATAATTATACCCATCCCAATGGCGTATCTAACTTTAAAATTTTGGCTCATTGGAGTCCAACTGATACTGTTAGCATTGGGTATCAATAAAACATTTAAAGATACCGCTTAAAATATTTAAGTATTTACAAATAAATGCGATAAAAATTTAAGTTCTTCCTATTTAATTAATGACAGGAGTCACCAAATTATAGGAGGAAATGACATGGATAAATTAGATATTATTCTCAGTTTGCTAGAAGAAGCAATAGAAGATTCTAATTGAGGTAAAGTTGAAGAAGCACACAATATTCTGATTGCTCAGTATGAGGACCCGTATAGTGATTACAATATGGATGATATTCCGAATGGTGGTGCTGGATTTGACACCGATGACAATTACAGAGAAGATTAAAATAATACAGACGTTTGAGAATATCAGACGATAGTTATATATATGAAGCATAAACATCATAAGATACCGACACATGCGGGTGGTACAAACGACCCAGAAAATATAGAGACTTTGACGCCTGAAGATCATGCAGAAGCACATAAGAAATTATTTGAAGAGCATGGTAGGTGACAAGATGAAGTAGCATGAAAAGGTCTCGCGGGACTAATTGACGGAGATAAATGTCAAGAAATAGCAATGATCGAAGGTGGTAGAAAAGGCTCTTCTGTTACAAATGCAAAATTTCCAGTCGGGACGAGGGGATATTGAAATTTGGGGAAACATGGAAATACACCTTTCAATGAAGGAAATCAATTAACTGCTAAAACATATACGTTAATTGATGAAAATGGATTGATATTTGAAGTTCACGGTTTAAGTAAATGATGCCGTGAACATGACATGAATATAAAAAGTTTCCATAAACAAGTCGTTGAACGGAAACGAAGCCATAAGGGCTATAAACTTATAGATTAACCCGGGGTTGTAATTGGTATTCGACGGGATGATTTTTGACAATAAGTGCAAGCGGACAGAGTGAGTCCTAAAAACTAAACAAACAGAAAATAACTGGCACAAATTACGCATACCCTGTAGCAGCTTAATTGCGCTATAGCGTTGACCTACGATTCTAATAGTAGCAATCAACGTCGTCATTAGATAACTTTTACAGTATGAGTGAATTCAAACTGGATCACCACGGGTGTTGGTATAAACCCCGGAATTATTTTGTAACCTTTTAGCAAATCCGACATCAAATATAAAAAGGATACTAAGCTTGTGAATGACTTATTTAGATTACGTTGCGGACGGCGGTTCGAATCCGCCCAACTCCACTAAAACAAAAAGAAGGAATAGGTTATGTTTAAATTAACAGCAGAAGAAATAGGTGAATGTTATGATAAATTCATGGAAGTTATCGATGATACATTTGAGGGTGAACGGAAAAACAATTTAATTAAAATGTATGAGCATTTTGGAGATAGATTATTACTAGCACCTGCTAGTGGTAAGGATCATTTTCATTTAGCCGTACCGGGTGGTTATTTAAAGCATTGTCTGAATATTATTGATATATCAGATAAAATGGCTAAGATGTATCGGCATGTTGGTGGAACAACGGACTTTACAGAAGAAGAAAGAATCTTCGCGGCTATGCATCACGATCTAGGAAAATTGGGTGATTATAATCACGATTATTATATACCAGTTAGTCAGGATTGGCAAATCAAACGGGGTATCAGATATGAGTACAACCCCGATCTAAATTTTATGGATGTCACCGATAGGTCACTATTCTTATTACAACAATTCGATATCAAAATTACGGATAATGAAATGTACGGCATCAGACTGGCAGATGGAATGTTTAAGGAATTGAACAAATCATATTTCAATACATATACAGATGCAATGCAGATGAAAAATCATCTACCATTTATTATCCATTGGGCAGATTGGATGGCTACTCGCATGGAATATGACACCCGTATGAATGTAGTAAATTTGGAAACGAAACAAGAGAAAAAAGCTATTAATAGCATTAAAGAATCACTGACCAAACCAAAGGTCGAATCGAAAAAACCGAAGACTAAGGTTGATCCAATGGCCACATTTACGGAAATTTTTGAAGGAATGGAGAAATAAGATGAATTTAAAAGAAATATTAATTGGTGTTGGGGGCGTGTGATTTTTAGCGGTTAATTTATTAGTCATAAACGTATATTTAGGAATTGGTTGGTGGAGCATCGCGATATTTGGTGTCCTATTAATAATAATGGCAATGGGGTATGTCATATATAATCAATTTCAGAAGAATTTATTTTTAGAGCAGTGGGTCGAGGGATTTACTGGAAAAATTATTAATGTCCAACAGGAGTTGGAACGAATTGATTCCACCGGAGTTTTTGAAGCAGATGATGAAGTAGGTTTTGTTTTTAATGAGATTAAAGAAGTGGTGGAAATGTTATCAGATTTAGTAGAGGAATAGAATGGCAAGAAAAAAGAAAAAGAGTAACATGTATTTTACATTGGACACCCAAGATGCGGTTGTCCGGTACAATGAGAGATTAAGTAGATGTTGTAATTCTCACCCAGCGGATTGGTACAATACCAAGTCCGAAATTTTAATCAAAATGGGTTATACAGAAGATCAAATTAATTCCAAGGTTAAGGAAATTAAAAGTGTAAATATCGACGACGTATGTAATGTATGCTTGAAGGAAGCCGAGTATGATCACGTACGCACCCATTCAGAGCGGAATGTTATTTATAGAAATGAAATTGCTGCAGCATTTGATAAGTTGGCAGAGAATATCATTCACACTTTCAAATTTTATTATTTTGACATCCCAGTAGAAGATGTTATGGCTGAAGTGGTATCATTTTTGATCATGAATATCCACAAATACAAACCACATAAAGGGAAAGCGTTCTCGTATTTCAGTATAGTGGTTAAGAACTATTTGATATTACACAACAACAGAAATTATGCTAAAAAGAAAATCCATGACAGTATTGAAGTTATTGATTTTGTTAGGAATGTTACTACCGAGCAGAAGCAGGTTCATCTAAAGGAAGATAAAGCCGAATTTATCAACTACCTTATAGAGTATTGGGAAAACAATTTAACAGTAGTATTTAAGCGGAAAAAGGATATTGGAGTGGCGGATTCGGTAATATATTTATTGAAAACCTGTGATGAAATTGAGAATTTCAATAAGAAATATTTGTATGTACTGATTAGGGAATTGACAGGTTCCAAGACTCAGCATATCACCCGCATTATCAATATAATGAAGAAACATAATGAAAAATTATTGAAGCAATTCAATAATACTGGATATGTTGACACCGCTACAACGGGGTCATTTTTGTAAAATTTGATAACAATTGGAATTATTGAGGGCCTTATTTATTTAAGGCCCTTTTTTTGCTTTGTCTATATTTATTACTGAGTTATAATACGCATCTTAAGAGGACAGAAAATGAACAATGAATATGAAATTTTTAAAGACAAAACTTTGTCAAGTTTATTTGAGGACATCTATACAAATAGTACTGAGAATAAACAGCAGCTGGAATTATTAATTGCCAAGGTGGCCGAATTAATAAAGGACAAATCGTCCGCGGCTACAATCGTGCCTATCATTAAGGAATATTTTGATATCAAAGTTAAGAATGATGAAAATCTCATCAAGCTGGCTGGCATCATACAAAAATTAATATCCGCTGAAGGTAAATCCGGATCAGAAATGGAATTTGGAATATCCGATGATGAAAAGAAACGATTAATCGAAGACGCGTCAAATGAATTGGATAAATTGAAGAAAAAGGCCGACAGTACAATGAAGGACGTTGAACAGATAATACCAAAGGATTTTGTAGATGGCACATAGAAAAACAAATAAAGTATTCACACTCCCAGCATTCGGCGGGGGCATGACTACATTGAATGATGTTTATAAATTACAAAAAGCTAGGGAATTTTCCAGTGAATTCTATGAATTGGAAGTCGCTGAAGTATTAGAGGTTTTGTTAGATGAGGCAGATATTCCCGATTTTCCAGATGGTTCTAAAAATTATTCATTAATGGGTTCTATAAAGGCACGGCTTATTCACGATGAACGTGGCAAGGATATTGAAGAATTACAATGAATATATCCACTCGACACCAACATCAAGGAATATCCATTAAAGGGTGAATATGTCATTGTTGCAGATTATCTCTATTCTAGATTTTATACTCAAAAATTAAATATAAACGCATCGGTTAATGCCAATTCCATCCCCGGAATAAGCTCGAATTTCAAAGATATTGAAGATTTTTCAATTGGTGAAACTTTTACCGTAAATACGGATATTAGACAATTGTGACCGTATGAGGGTGACATACTATTCAATGGCAGATTTGGTCAGGGAATCCGTTTTGGGAAAAATGGTTTAGAAACGAATCTATCACCGAATATTAAAATTTCAGTTGGTCATTTATTAGATGCCGACCATGCTGGACTGGCCTCCGTAAAAAGTGATACCGAGTCTGTATTGCATAAACCAATAGATGAAAATTTAGACGCCGATGCATCTTCAATATGAATGTTATCCGATGAAGAAAGTACGATTATTCAGGGGTATCCAAGTGCGTTAATCCCAGCTCTAAATGAAGGTAAACAAATTATACTAAATTCTGATAAGTTGATATTTAATACTAAGAACGGTGGAGATATTGGAATATTGTCCAATAATAATGTTGTCATTGGTGCCACTACTAAGATGGTAGTTGAATCACCAGAAATAAAATTGGGATCAGATGACGCCACAGAACCTATTGTATTGGGAGACGCGTTGTTGGGATTGCTAGAAGAATTAATAGATGCTATTACACAAACAACCGTTCCAACTGGTGTTGGCCCAAGTGGTCCTCCAGTTAATGCGGCACAGTTTGCGGGTATAAAAACTAGATTGGCTCAAATGTTGAGTCCACAGAATAAGACACTTTAATAATGCCATTATTACAACCAATATTAGCACAGAATTTAACAGATTTGATGACAATGGAAGCGGGGAAAGACGTTACGCCCCAAGCTTGAGCCGATGCCCTAGGTGGATATTTTCAACAGGCATTATTTCCAATCGCGGGGGGTAATCTAGCTGGGGCCAAATCTGCATTTGTTGCAACGATAGGTCCCAAGTTTCCACCAGCTGGAGCATTGCCATTATTACAAGCGGCATTTTTACAATTCGCTGTAGTAGCGTCGTCAATCCCAGGAACGGGAGGTCCAAATGTTCCTCCAGTTACACCATTATTATTTGCACCAATAATTCCAATTGGAATGAGTGGAGCACCCGCATCAGTAGTTGCCAACAGTATGGCGACAATCATTGATGTTTGATTTAGAACAGGAATTTATTTATCAGGAACTCCGGTGACACCAGTCCCGCTTCCATGATCATAGAACAAAGGAGTATATTATGAAAAAATCAGAATTAGTTTCAATTATCAGAGAAGTGGTACGAAAAGAAATTAAAACAAATGTGAAAAAACAAGTCAATATGGCGGTCCGAAAACAATTAA
>Ga0233428_1000276_pt1 | contig 77137 bp, 70 predicted proteins | sample SI_118_April2016_4_FD_179890 | JGI IMG/M metagenome (GOLD analysis project Ga0233428, IMG submission 179890) | Seawater microbial communities from Saanich Inlet, British Columbia, Canada - SI_118_April2016_120_MG | ecosystem: Environmental > Aquatic > Marine > Inlet | place: Canada: British... | reverse complement strand
CTCGCCGAAACCGGCCAGGATGCCAACACCTATGTCTTCGCTTTCACCGATCACGGTCTGCAGTGGCCGCTACACATTGGCAGCGTGGGGGAGCATGGCAATGCGGCGTATTTCGTCGCCCGTGGACCGGTGCACTTTGCCGGCGGCAAGACGCTGGACGCGATGGTGTCGCTCATGGATCTGTTCCCAACCGTGTGCGATCTGGCTGAAATTGAACACCCCCGTTGGCTGCAGGGAGCGTCGCTGTTGCCGCTCGTCGATGGCGAGGTTGAGCAACTCCGTGATCGGCTGTTCTTCGAGCAGTCTTTCCACGCCGCCTACGAACCGATGCGGGCCGTGCGGACGGATCGTCACATTCTGATTCGTCGCTTCGACGAGCGTCAGAGTCTGGTGCTACCGAACACGGATGACACGCCGGCGAAGCAAGATCTGATGGATCACGACTGGGCAGCGCAGCCACGGTACCAGGAGATGCTGTACGATCACTACTTCGATCCGGACCAGCAGAACAACCTGATCGGCGAGGCGGGTGTGGCCGATGTGGAGGTCCAACTGCGGGCGAGTCTCGACCACTGGATGCGGCAGACGCAGGATCCCATCCTCGCGGGACCGATTCGCCTGCCCAAGGGGGTGATGGCGACCGATCCGAATGCCTACTCACCCGGTCAGGAACCGCTGATCGTAGGGGAGTAAAATTTGAGCGTCTCCTGAGGAATCCGTGATACTTCTGTGACACTTCCTCCCATTCTTTGTAAGATGGAAACCTCTCTTCTGCTGGCCCCATATCCTCGACGCGTGGGTGGGACTTCTTGATCCTGGTCACCGGCGCAGGTGGTTTTGTCGGCTCGTCGCTCTGCCGGCGTCTGCTGGCTCAGGGCGAGCGCGTTGCCGGTTTGTGGCACCGGGATCACCGTCGTCTCAACCAGATCGTTGAATTCAGCGGCTTCCATCTAGTTCAAGGTGACATCCGTGAGCCTGAATCCTGGCTGAGGACTCTGCCGGAGCCAGTCGACACGGTCCTCCATCTGGCGACACAGCCACCGACGCCTGGCGACGCGAGCCTGTCCATGGGCGAGGCCGATGCAGAGCGCACGACAAATGTTGAGGGCACGGCCGCACTGCTGCAGGCGATGGCGGCCCATGTGGATCGATGGATTGTGACCTCATCGATGAGTGTCTACGATTTTCTGCGACCCCAATACCTACCAGTAGACGAAGCGCATCCCACAGCGCCGCAGCAGGCGTATGGGTACGAGAAGTTGCGCGCCGAAGAGCTCTTTTCTGCGGCTGCAGATCGTGGGCTTCGAAGCATCAGTTTGCGCTTGGCCGGCTTGTTTGGCCCGGGACGGGAGGCAGGTGTCGTGAGCGCCTTTCTGCGTCGAGCCCTCGAAGGTGAGCCCATCGAAATCCCCACAAATCGTGGTGTCGACATCCTGCATGTGGAAGATGCGGTTACGGCGCTCTGTCTTGCCTACGAATGTCTGGATACTGTATGTCCACAGCCGGGGCATCGTCTTCTCAACATCGGACGTGGCCAGGAGATCACGCTCGAGCAGCTGGCGCAACTGGCCTGCGTGTCGGCTGATCGCCAGGTGGAGATCCACAACAAAGGCACGGGCGACACGTTCTATATGGATATCAGTGCCGCCATCGATGATCTCGGTTTTGCGCCCTCACCCCTTGCACAGGGGCTCGACGATGTGGTCAGTTGGATGCGTTCTGGCGAGGAAGTGGTCGTGTGACGATGCCTGACGTGCTTCCCATCGCCAGTGGTGGTCCCTTCCTGCCGGAAGAGGATGTCGAGCCGCTACTTGAGGATTTCGCCCAGATCCTGCGCAGTGGTCAATTGACACAAGGTGAGTTCCTCGAGCGCTTCGAGACAGACTTCGCCGCAGTAGTGGGCGTCACGCACGCGGTGGGTATGAATTCCGGCACGGCTCCCCTGGAAGTTGGTTTGCGATTCGCCGCCCTCGATGGCGGCGAAGTGATCGTGCCGACGAACACATTCGCTGCCAGCGTCAGTGCCGTCTGCCTTGCAGGTGGCACGCCCGTATTGGCTGATATCGATGCTCTGACTCTGGGCAGTGGTCGCTCCCAGATAGAGGAACTCATCGGTCCCAGGACGCGTGCCGTGATGGCGGTGCATGTGGGTGGGTTCATCGATCCCGCTTTCGACGAGCTCGTCGCCCTGTGTCGAGAGGCAGGACTGATGCTGCTGGAAGATGCCGCCCACGCCCACGGGGCTCGAATCGAGTCGGGTGGCGCCGGGAGTTTGGGAGACGCAGCGGGGTTCAGTTTCTACGCCACCAAGGTGCTGACCTGCGGCGAGGGAGGCATGCTGACGACGAACAATGCAGAACTGGCTGCCTTCGCACGCAGCTGGCGCAGTCACGGTCAGGCGGCAGACAGTCGCGACATCGTGCGCGTGGGCCACAACTATCGACTGCCGGAGATGAGTGCGGCTCTCGGATGGCGGCAATTGCAGCGGCTCGAAGAGTTTGTCGATGGGCGCGAGCAACTCGCGCAGCACTACCAACAGCGATTGACCCACGTGGATGGCGCGCGCCTCGTCATCGCACCGCCCGGGCAGCGACATCCGTACTACAAGCTGCCCTTGGTTTTGCCACCCATGGCCACGCGGTCAGCCATCGGACAGCGTCTCAAACAAGAGTTCGGCATCTCCACGGGCAGCATCTACTGGCCACCTTGTCATATGCAACCGGCCTTTAAGCAGATGTGCGTCGGTCGACATTTTCCTGTGGCAGATGAGATTCTCGATCGGACGCTGGCACTGCCCATGCATGGGGCACTAACGCATGATGAGGTAGATCGAGTATGCGACGCATTGCTTGAGATTCTGAGGGGCGGCTGATGACACCTCCGGGAAGCTACCTGGCACCGGGTGAGCGAATCCTCGTGCTTGCACCGCACACGGACGACGGCGAGTTGGGATGTGGAGGCACGATCAGTCGTCTGATCGAAAAGGGCTGTGAAGTCTACTACGCGGCGTTCTCTACGGCGGAAGAATCTGTGCCGCCCGAGTACCCGCCAGATATTCTGCAGACGGAAGTGCGCGCTGGCACGAAAGCGTTGGGAATCGACCCGGCGAACTTGCTGACCTATCGGTATCGTGTGCGCCACTTGCCGGATGTCCGCCAGGAGATCCTTGAAGAACTCATGCGGCTGAAGGAGGAGATCAAGCCGAGCACGGTCTTTCTACCCAGCAGCCATGATCTACACCAGGACCATCAGACGATTTCTATGGAGGGACTACGTGCCTTCAAGACCGTCACGGTTCTGGGATATGAACTACCGTGGAACAATATGGCCTTTGACTACCGACACTTCGTCGCCCTCCAAGAGCGTCACGTGCAGGCGAAGGTCAATGCCCTGGCCTGTTATGAATCGCAGAAGCACCGACCGTATGTGCAGGAGGAATTCCTGCGTAGTTGGGCGCGCACCCGTGGGGGGCAGATTTTCGTCGACTATGCCGAAGCGTATGATGTGCTACGCTGGGTGATGATGTGATTCAATGAGAGTTCTCGCCGCCCATCAACCGAACTACCAGCCCTGGGTGGGTCTGTTTCACAAAGTGTCACAGGCCGATGTCTGGGTATTGGCGGACGACGTGCAGTTTACGTCGCCTGGTTTCATCAATCGAAATCGGATTCGCACACCCGGTGGATCACAGTGGCTGACGATTCCCGTGCAGACCAAAAGCCGCGGTACGCAGCAGATCGCCGAAGTCGAGACGGTAGATCAAGCGTGGCAACGGAAACACTGGGAAGCGATTCGCCACAACTACCATCAGGCGGCGCACTTCGACGAGGCGAGAGGTTTCCTCGAATCCTTCTATGCAGTGCCGAACAAGCGTCTTCTGGATGTAAATGTTGGTCTCATCCAATGGTTCCTGGAATTGCTGGCGATCGACGTCGAAATCCGCTTCAGCTCGCAGTTCGACGTAGCCGCGGACCGGACCCAGCGTCTGGTCGACCTGGTGAGACGGTGCGAGTGTGATGCGTATCTGGCCGGTAGTGGCGCGTCGAAAGACTACCTGCAGGTGGCGGCCTTCGAAGAAGCTGGGATCGAATTGATGTTCAGCGACTTCAAACATCCCATCTATGATCAATGTCACGATGGCTTCGAGCCGAATCTGAGTGCCATCGATCTGGTGCTCAATTGTGGAGCGTCCGAGGCGAGGAAGGTGATGGGCTTTGATCAAACATAGCGTCTGCCATCTCACCAATGTTCATCACTTGCTCGATCAGCGAATCTTCTACAAGGAGGCGCAGAGCCTGGCCGCTGCCGGCTATGATGTGACCATCCTGGGACCTGGTGTGGCATCGCTCTCGGGAGACCATGCAGGGGTCCGGGTGGTTACGATTTCGCCACCGACCTCGGTAGTGGGGCGGCTCATGAACCTACCCCGTCTTTTCCGCGCGGCGTTGCACACCGACGCGCGCTTGATTCACTTTCATGATCCAGAGTTGCTGCTCGTAGGGCTGGCTCTGCGTATGATGGGGCGCAAGGTGGTCTATGATTGCCACGAGAATTTCCCGCAGACGGCCTATGTGCGGCGCTGGGTGCCGGCGCTACTGCGACGCCCCCTCGCCATGGTCATAGACACACTTGAGAGGACCGTCGCCCGTCTGCTCAGCGGCGTCCTGGGTGTGGTCGACGAACAGGGCAGTCGCTTTGATCGCTGCCCCTTTGTGGCGATCAAAAATTTCCCGCGCCTGGAGTGGTTTTCGCCCAATGGTCATGGACCCTCAAGCGACCTGGCGGTCTGTGAACTACTGCATATCGGCTCCCTGTCACACGACCGTGGTAGTCAGTTTCTCCTCGATGTGATGAGCGAACTGGGTAAGACCCATCCCGATGTGAAACTGCGAACGGTGGGTGCCTTCCATACAGAAGCAGATCGCGTCGCCTTCGAACAACGGGCGGCGGAACTGGGCATTCGAGATCGTATCGATTGCTGCACGGAGAAGGTGCCGTACGACGAGCTCGGTATGCTGATCCGTCGACACCGAATCGGTCTGATCCCAGGCCAGGTGTCGGTGAAGAATTTGAGTCCCTTCATTCCAACAAAATTATTCGAGTATCTCGCCTGCGGTCTGCCCGTCGTTGCCAGTTCGCTGCCCTCCATCCGTGGTTTCTATGCGGAAGGAGATTGGGGAGTGCTGGCCGATCCTTCACGGCCCTGTGAACATGCAGCGGCAATTCGTCATCTCCTTGATGATGAGCATGAGGCATTGGCGAAAGGGCGTCGCGGCAGATCTCTGGTCGAACGCCGATTCAACTGGTCGATCGAGGCGGAGCGTCTGATCGACTTCTACAAACAGGTGAGCTGATGAAACAGATGTTACTTCCCCTTGCATTGGTCCTGATGGGTGTTGGTCATGCGCAGGCTGGTGCATGGGCCCAGCCCAAAGGAAGCACCTATGCCAAGATTTCCGGCATCTTCTACGATTCCGATGAGGTCTTCAATGACATGGGCAAGCGTCAGCGCATGGGCATCGATGAGGAGGAGTTCAGAGGTGAACAGGCCTTCCTCTATGTCGAACACGGACTGCGAGATCGATTGACCGTGATCGGTCAATTCAGCGGTGGTGTCCTGACCTCGTCGAATCTGCGTGTCGAACAAAGCACGAAGGGTATAGGTGATGCGGTGATCGGTGCTAAGTATCAACTGGTCGATCGTCCCTTTGTCTTCTCTCCGTATCTGTCGATGAAGATCCCGACAGGATACCACGAATCGTATGAGCCCCCCCTGGGCACGGGTGATGTCGACGTGGAGGCCAGACTCCTGTTTGCCCGATCGCTCTTTCCCTTGCCGATCTATCTGGGTGTGGAGGCTGGGCATCGTTGGCGCACGGGTTTGTTTTCGAACCAATGGGTGGGTTTCGCTGAGATCGGGGCCACGCCCCATGAGCGACTTTTTCTCAAGGGTTTTGTCGATGCACGAGACACGCGCACGGGCACGGTGGAGAATCTGGGCCTCGTCGGTGGGGGAATTCAAGTCTCTGAGGGTGACGACGTACGTGTCGGAATCAATGGTGCCCTGCGGGTGCATCAGGGGTTCTGGCTTGATCTGCTGATGGAGTGGGCAGTACGAGGAGAGAATGTCGGTGCAGGTGCGTCATGGGGAGTGGGTGTCTCTTATGGCGGCTGACAAATCCACAGATGAGGAACGTGACATGGCCGAATCAACACGTCGCCGTTTTCTGCGCGCGGGGGGAATCGCAGCGATCTGGTCTATCGTGCCCCAATGGGGCTGCGACAGCAATTCCACGGACTTCCGCGAGATGCCGACAGCGCCACCGATGGATATAGATGGCGAGCCGATGACAGAGGACCAGCTGCCGGAACCAGCCATCACCAGCAACGAGCGCTTTTACCTGCAGTCGATCAATGGCCAGAACTACGATCCGAATGTCAAAGTCGAAAACTGGTCGATGGCCATCAATGGTCTCGCGGACAACGCCATCAGCAATCTCACCTATGCCGACTTACTCGCCATGCCCATGCAACGTCAGGTGATGACGATGCAATGCATCGGCAATTGGATCGGCGGTCCCCTCATTGGCAATGCCGAGTGGGGTGGGACTCGATTTGCCGACGTTCTGAATTTGGCGGACCCCGCAGCAGACGCGACCTATGTGAAGTTCACGAGTGTTGATCAGTACACGACGTCGATTCCCATTGAACGAGCGATGCGCGACAATGTGTTGCTCGTGTGGGAGATGAATGGCGACGTGTTGCCATCCAAGCATGGATATCCGATTCGACTGATCAACCCGGGGCACTATGGCCAGAAGATGCCCAAGTGGATCACGCGCATCGAGTTGATCAATGAGAATTATCTGGGGTATTGGGAGAGCAAGCCGGAAAACCGACCGTATCGATGGTCGAATGATGCCTTCGCCACGATCAACTCACGTGTCGACTCGCCATTGTCGATTTGGGACGACGAACGGGATCCCGGCAATGGCGGTGTGACGGTGACACTGCAGAACATCCGCGGTCGGGCGGGCGAGACATTCCTCGTTCACGGTGTAGCGATGGCGGGGGAGCGCTCTGTCGAACGGGTCGAGGTCAGCACCGATGGCGGCACGTCGTGGAACGAGGCGGCGATCGCCACGAGATCTTCACCGAATGTCTGGGTGAGTTGGGTCTATGAATGGGCGCTGCCGCCTGGTGGGCAATTCGAGATCATTGCGCGCGCGACGGATAGCGAAGGCGATATGCAACCCATGGACGATGCGGGACAGGATCTATACGATGGCCGGACTGGCTGGCATCATGTGGCGGTCAACGTGAACAAAAACGGCTAGTTCATACGTGAACAAAAACGGCTAGGCAGCCGCCTCTTCAGCCTGTTCCCACGCCGCCGTCCAATCGACGACATCTTTCTCAAGATGAGCTCGTTCCTGTTCTAATTCGCGCGCATCCTGAGCGGGTGTATTGGCATAGAAGCCGGGGGCACTCAGGGTCTCGTCAATTTCTTTCATGCGGGTCTCAGCATCCTCGATCCGCGTCAACAGTGCTTCCTGCTGTTTCTGACTGCGATTCTTGTTCGCCTTCGACGAACTTCCCGCACGGTTCTTCGAATCGCGACCCTTTCCACCACGCTTCTTGCCATTCTTCGATGACCCGCCATTGCCTGAAGAATCACCGTTGGTTGACGTCTCACCGTTGGCGGATCGGCCTGAGTCGTTGGAAGCGCCGTTTTCGCCAGCGCTCTCTTCCTTCTGGCGACGCTTTTCACTCTTGGCCTTGAGCACGACACGGTCCGCGTCGAGATGGTCGTCACCGCAAAAGTGGACGTATTCGTCATATGTCCCGTGATAGTCGAGGATCTCATCCGGTCTGACCTCGACGATCCGCGTCGCCAGCTGTGACACAAACCAGCGATCATGGGATACGAGGATCAAGGTACCTGCAAAAGCCTTGAGGCCTTCCACGAGAGATTCGATCGACTCGAGGTCGAGATGGTTCGTCGGTTCGTCCAGGACAAGAACATTGGGCTGGGCGATCGCGAGTTTGGCAAAGACCAATCGTGCCGCCTCACCACCGGAGAGCGAACCAAGACGCTTCTCTACATCGTCACCCGAAAAAAGCACCTTGCCGAGATGGCCGCGCACGAAGCCGATCGTCTGGTCGGCGCAGAAGCCCCAGATCCATGCTTCGGCTGTGTTGTTCGGTGAGTCGAATTGCTCACTGTGATCCTGCGCGAAATAACCAGGATGGGTTTCGTAGCCCCACTCGACGGTGCCCTCGTCGGCAGGCAGATCGTCCATGATGATCTTCAGCAGCGTCGATTTGCCGATACCATTGGGACCCATGATGGCCATGCGGTCGCCGCGCTGTAGTTGCAGGTCCACACCGTGCAACACCTCGTTGTCGTCGAAGGCTTTCTTCACGCCCTTCACCGTCAGTACATCACGACCACTATCGCGTGTTTGAGAGAATCTGAAGTGTGGGTAACGCCTGGAGGTGGGCGCCAGATCCTCGATCTGATCGGCCATCTTCTCCAGCATCTTCTCTTTGCTCTGTGCCTGCCTCGCCTTCGACGCCTTGGCGCGGAATCGATCGACCGTCTTCTGATGTTCGGCGATTTCGCGCTCGCGCGACGAGATGTCCTTCTCGCGACGTGAGCGCTCCGTCACCTTGTTATCAATAAACCGTGTGTAATTGCCGTGATAGAGTGTCACGGTCTCGTAGTCGACGTCGAGTATGTGGGTGACGACATTGTCGAGGAACCGGTGATCGTGAGAGATCACAACGAGAGGACCGGTGAACTCGCGCAGGAAGGTCTCGAGCCAGCGGATGGACAGGATATCCAGATGGTTCGTCGGTTCGTCGAGGAGCAAAACATCCGGATTGGACGACAATACCTGGGCAAGCAGAACACGCAGCTTGAAACCGCCGGACAATGTTGACAGTGGGTCGTGATGAATGTCGGCGGGTAAGCCGAGACCCTCAAGGATCATCGCTGCTCGTGCTTCTGCTCGGTAACCGTCGTAGCGCTCGACGAGTTCCTCCAGTTCGGAGAAACGTTCGCCATCGAAATGTGTTTCTGCCTTCGCCAGCAACTGTTCCTTCTCGACCATGACTTCCCACAGCTCCCGATGACCCATCAGGGTGACGGTGAGAATGGAGTGGTCTTCGTAGAGGAACTGGTCCTGACGTAAGACGCCAAGGCGCGTGCGCTTGGGAATCGTCACCTTGCCGCCGGACGCCTCAAGGTCACCGGTAAGGATGCTGAGGAGCGTCGTTTTGCCGGAGCCATTGGCACCGACGAGGCCGTAGCGTTCGCCCGCATTCAGCTGCATGGACATACCGCCAAACAACATGCGGTCGCCATAGCTCTTGGAAAGTTCTGAGATAGAGATCATCCCAAGAATGTAAGGCAGTCTGCGAACAATGGAACCGCCTGCGAACGATCAGACGCAGCTCACCGGCGCTGGGGCCCTGTGCCCCCTGTGGCCGCTAGGGAGTCGGCGCCTCCGAGTGCAGCAGACCTTCGGCTTTCAACTCGGCCCACAAGTCTGTGGGGATCGGCTGTTGGTAGAGTTCGAGGGTGCTGTCGATATGGAAAGGCGCCATGGCACCCGGGATGATGGCGCTCACCTGGGGATGACCCAAGGGGAACTGCAGGGCCGCTGCCGGCAGAGGCACATCATGACGCTGACAGACTGCTTCGATCTTACGCGTCTTCTCAAGGATCTCAGGCTCTGCCGGGGCATAGCCGTATTTGGCGCCCTCCACCGGGCCGGTGACGAGGATGCCCGATGCAAAGACCGCACCGATGACGAAGTTTATGCCTCGTTCGGCGCAGGCTGGAAACTCATCGTCGAGGACGCTCTGATCGAGCAAGGTGTAGGGCATGGCGACGAGGAAGAGATCCAGATCGACGGCGTCGAGAAAGTGCGGGATGTTGCCCGACTTGTTGATGCCAGCGCCGATGCCACGAATCAGACCGGCATCGCGCAGCTCTTCAAGGGCGCGCCAGCCGGAACCCACCAGTTGCGACATGTACGTGTTGAAGAGTCGATCGTTGAGGAAATAGCTGTCCAAGTCGTGGATCAGCAGGATGTCGATGTCGTGGAAACCCAGGCGCTGGGTGCTGTCTTCCCAGGATCGCATGATGCCATCGTAGGTATAGTCGAAGTGGAAATCGAAGCTCATGCCACCGACCCAACCGCCAGGATCGAAGTCGGACTTGCGTGTGGGTTTGAAGACGCGACCGACCTTCGTCGACAAAACAAAATCGCTGCGCTCCTGTTGGCGCAGGTAATGCCCTATACGGTGCTCGCTCTTGCCATAACCATAGAACGGGGACGTGTCGTAATAGCGGATGCCGCCCTGCCACGCCTGCGACAAGGTTGCCTGCGACTGCTCTTCTGAGACGGGTTCAAATAGTTCGCCAAGTGGCGCGCCGCCGAAACCGACTTCGCTTACCTCAATGCCTGTACGGCCCAATGCTCGTGTATTGATCTTCGCCATGATTCAACCTTCGTCAGGATACCGATCAGGTGCGGTTGTGCGTGGGGTGTGTGAGAATAGGTCGCTGTGCGGATCGTCGCACGTCGTCGTCTCTACTTGCTGACATTTTTACTTGCTGACATTGATGACGTGTTTGCGCTGCGCTGTGTCAAAGGCGACCAGCAGATTCTGATCCTGCGGCAGATAGGTGCCGCTCTCGAAGCCGGCTCGATTTGGGGCGCGTCGCAAGGGCTTGTCATCGACGGTGACGCCGGCGACAGAGGTCGTGGGAATCGACAGCGTTAGTTCGGGCACCCGGACTGGACTGTCTATCGTGATCTGGTCACCTGAGACGTGAAGCTCGGCCATCTGTCTGGCGCAAGCATAACGTGAGATCTGGCTGCAGGTTTGCCAGCGGCTGACTTCGCCTTTTGGATCGCGTTCGCGCAGACGATGCACGACGGTCTTGAAGGCGTCGAAGCCGCGGCGATCCTCATCGTGCATGCCGTAGAAGCCCTGCCAGTGACTGATGAGGATGGCCGGTTGTCCGTGATCGATCAGCGTCGGGAGCCGACCTCCCTGCAGATCGGCGGTGATATAACGGTCGGCGTTTACTTCGCCGTAGCCCGTCCACGACCCGGTCCAATCACCAGTACTGGCGATGATTTCACCGACGGCGGTGCCCGCTTGTTCGTCTGCATACCAGACGGGAGAGTCGACGATATCCTCATCGCTGTCGTTGGTGACCTGTTGGAAGAAGAAGGGGACATCGTGTCCCGTCGCCTGGCGAACGCCCTCTCCGACCATCTTCGCGTAGAAGGGGATCGTCTTGCCGCCGAAGCCACCGGGTGAAGTGACTCCCTGTGGGGAGAAACCCGCTCGCACCAGGATCTCGCAGGCTTTGCTGATGTAGGCTATCACACGCTCCGGCTCGTCTTCTGGCAAAGTGCGCCAGTCGTACTGCTCCCAGATAGATGGGTCGATGGTTTGCAGCGTGTCTGGATCGACGAGGGTCGTGTGGGTCAACATCTCCGGCGTGATGTCGAAGGCAGGTACGATCAGCTCTCGACACATGGCCATCCAACTGTCCTGCTGGGCGCGACCGAACAAAGGCAGCGTCTCGTCGACGCGACCGAGGGCGGCGGGATAGGGCACGATGCTGAATTTGCCGCGCACACCTTCGGTGAGGCAGAATTCGGCGAATTCACGCGTGAAGGACTCCGGGTGCACGACGGGCACATCCTGCCAGCGACGATTCTGGCCATCCACGGGATTGCGATCGCGCATCCAGAAATAGTTGAGATTTACCAGGACTGTCGAATCATCGATGATGAGCGACAGGGGAACTCGATCCAGGGCGTTGCGGGTGATGTGAGCTTCCACTGGATAACCTCTATCTGAGTGAACCCGGATGCAGGAAAAAGGCTACGACCTTGATGGCCAGCTTGTCGATGGCAGAAATCAGTCGGTTCCTGGCTGCCACCGCAACGTCATGTCCGATTTCGGGAGAAAGGTGGCGCCCAGGGCCGTGGGGCAGCTTCTTTCGTCCCACGCCAACCATCCCCTTGAGCTGACAGCTCAACACTGCGAGTCCATCATGTCCGAGCGCAAGAAGATCGCTGCGATCATCACCGTCTATCGACCACGATCGCACGCCGATGTGCTGGTCGGCAAATACCTGCAGGGGGAGTTTCCCATCGATGAGGGCATGATTCCGGCGCGTTCGGAAATCGCCTCCATCTATCTGGATCAGGTGCCCGACATCGACACTGGCATCGAGACAGCGAAGATGTTCGATGTGCCTGTCTATGAGAGCATCACAAAGGCCATGTGTCTCGGTGGCAAGGAACTGGCTGTGGATGGTGTGCTGGCGATCGGTGAGCACGGCGACTATCCCTTCAATGAGAAGCAGCAGCAACTGTATCCTCGGCGTCACTTCATGGAACAGATCTGCGGTGTCATGGCCAGCAGCGGTCGTGCCGTACCCGTTTTCAATGACAAACACCTGTCGTGGCGCTGGGAAGATGCCAAGTGGATGGTCGATCGCGCCGCCGAGCTGAAGGCGCCCTATATGGCGGGATCGTCACTGCCCCTGTTCTGGCGCCAGCCATGGCTCGAACACGAACTGGATACACCGTTGAAAGAGGCCGTCGCCGTCGGTTTCTCCGGGCTCGACATCTATGGCTTCCACACTCTCGAAGTGTTGCAGTGTATGGCCGAACGCCGTTCTGGTGGGGAGACGGGTGTCGCCGCCGTCACCTGTATCGAAGGCGAGCAGGTGTGGAAGCTGGCGCGCGAGGGCGCGTGGTGGCGGGAGTTGGCCGAAGCAGCGTGTGAGCCGATCCAGACGAAACCGGATGGTGCCATGGAAGATCTGTGTGAGAAACCGACCCTGTTTCTACTGGAATACAAGGACGGTTTTCGCGGCGCCGTGCTGATGCTCAATGACTATATCAAGGAACTGGCCTACGCGGCGCGCTACGAGGACAACTCAGTGGAGGGAACCTGGTTCCGAGCCTCAGGAGAGGAAGAGGGTGTGATCGGCGCCTATGCCCACTTCAGTTATCTGGGGCTCAATGCGGAGGAGATGTTCGTCACGGGCCAACCGACGTATCCGGTGGAACGCACGCTGCTGACGTCAGGTGTGCTTGAGGCAGCACTGACGTCGCGGCACGAGGGCCATGTGCGACTGGAGACACCATGGCTGGATGTGACGTATCGATCGTATGGGTCCCTGCGCTGGCGGCCGACGGGTCCGTGGCCTGTGGGTGCGAGTATGAGCAAACATCCGGGGCTGGGTTCCGAACAATAGCGCTACTTTTTGCGGGCGTTGCCCAGGACCCAGACGTCTTTGAAGAATTCCTGCCGTTCAGGGCTCAGTCCACCGATGACATCGGAATTCATGCAAGGCTTCGGTTCATGGAAGCGCACAGAAGAGTGATTGTACGCCATCAGGATCGCAGCGCGGCGATTGCCTGGATGGGTCCAGGCGGCACCCGTGTGGCGGACACCTTCTGAAAACACCACCAGGCTTCCCGGTGGACAGCCGTAGGTCTCCCAGACACCGGAATCGGGATCGTCCGCCTCGTCAGGCCATGATTTGGACTGCGCCGACGTCAGATTGGCTTTGTGTGATCCGGGTACCAGGCATGTTCCGCCCTTCCCTTCAACGACCTCGTTCAACTCCCAGACGACGCGGGTCATGCCGGCGTTGATGCGTCCATTGTGGAAGCGGTAGGAGAGGGAGGGGTCGAGATTCGTGCCGCCGCCGTGTGGCCGCCAGGGATCGTTCGTGTCACCGTCGCCGCGACTGGACACGAAGATGCTCTCGAGACGAAGGCGGTCGGTCTGCGGGGCGATGAGTTTGTGCAGGATTCCAAGGACACGCGGGTGATCGATGAGGAATTCCGCGGGACCTGCCATCGGCGCACGATGGCGCTCGGGCAGACTCTCAGGGTCTTGCGCCAGGGCCGCCAGATGGTCGCGCACGGCGTCCGTTTCCTCCTGGGACAGGACACTGTCGATGACGATGAAACCCTTGAGGTCGAAGATGAACTGTTCGTAGTCGGTCATTGCCGTTGGCCTCCTTTATGAGGTGTCAGATAAGGGTGTGATGGGGCCAACGGCAACTGGGTGGCGACAAGCCGTGTGCCGGCGACGCCGTAGATCACTCGATGTTGTGGTAAGCGCCGTCGGTCTCGTAGCGCCGCGCATAGCGGGCCACCTGATCTTCATCCAACTCGATGCCTAGCCCGGGTCGGTCCGGTACGGCGATGTGTCCGGTCGCGTCGAACTCGAGCAGACCGGGCACGATGATGTCCTTCTCCAGCAATTGATGCATGACCTGGTGACCGTCGGTTTGATTGGGGATCGTGGCCAACACCTGCAGGGCGGCGAGCGTCGTGATCCCTGTTTCTCCCGTAACGCCGTGACGACATATAGGGAGTCCACCAGCGGCAGCGACGGCGGCAACCTTTTTCAGAGCCGCAAGGCCGCCCGCTTCGTGAGGGCCGACGGTGATCACATCGGCTGCCTGCTCTTTGATGGCACGCTGCGCCTCGTAGTCGGTGAAACAACCCTGGTCGATGGCGATAGGCATGGGCACGGACCGTCGAAGGCGAGCCATGCCTTCCAGGTCGGTCCAATGCACGGGTTGCTCGGCAAAGTCGATGTCGAAGGGGGCCAGCGCTTGCAGCATGATGAGCGCTTCACCTACTGTCCACGCTTGATTGGCATCGACGCGGAGTTTCGGCCCGTCCCCGATGGCGTCACGCACGGCGGCAACACAGGCCAGATCACGCTCACGACCTAGGCCGACCTTCACATAGAACACCTCGAATCCCTGCTCCTTCCATAGAGTCGCATCCGCTGCGAGCTTGTCAGGGGTGTTGCCCTGAAGGAAAGCGAAGCAACTGGAGCGGTCGTGGAACTTGCCGCCCAGAAGCCGGTGAACGGGTTGGCCATTCGCCTTGCCCATGATGTCCCAAAGAGCCATCTCGAGGCCGGCCAGAGCCTGGTTGGCGAAACGACGCATATCGTCCCACTTACCGACGCGGTAGATCTGGTGTAGGAATCGCTCAAGTTCGAAGGGGCTCTTGCCGATCAGGGCGCGTGCCATCTCGTCCATGATGGCGGCAATTGCTTCGGCAGAGCGATCTCCACAGCCCTCGCCGATACCTGTGATGCCCTCGTCGGTCTCGATCCGCACGAGGACACAGTTCACGCCGCGCCCGACACCCTGGCTGTAGTAGTAGAGTTCCTTCTGGGGGATGGCGAGGATGGACGTGGTGACGGCTGTGACTTTCAAGGAATCGGCCCCGTGGAGTTAGATCACACTGCAATCGTAGGCGCTGAACTTCCGATTATCTGAGATGATCGGGTATTGGTTCGCCATGCTCTGGGCGATGAGCATTCGGTCGAAGGGGTCGCGGTGATGGAAGGGTAATTCTTTCAAGAGTAGAGCATCTTCACTTCGGAAGTCGAGCGACTCGAAGCCGCACGTCGTGATCATCTCCACAGGATCGAAGGGGACCTCAATTTTTCCAAGAGATGCCTTGATCATCAGCTCGGCAATGCTGACCGAGCTGACGTGAATGATGTTCGCCTGCGTCTCGATCTGGGCGAGTCGATCCTTCGCGATTCGCTTCGGGTCGGACAGGGCCCAGAGGAGGATATGGGTGTCAAGAATGAGTCTCACGAGGGCGTCTCATAGAACATGCTCTCGATGTCTTCATCCGCGTCGATGAAGTCGTCCGGGACGATGAACTTCCCCGCGAGAATTCCTAGCTTCCGCTTTCCCTTGGGCTTGTGGATTACCAGGTCCACCAGGGGGAGATTGTTCTTTGCAATCACCACTTCTTCGCCGTGGTAGACCATATCTATCAGCTTGGATAGCTGAGCTTTTGCCTCTGAAACGTTCACAATCATTTTGCAGGATCCTCCGTAGGTCCATGTGACCTACTCTACCATAATTGGTCTACCTGGTCAACTCGAATCTGTCACGCCTGTTACTGGCATACCCGGTACATTCCCATCAACAAAGGGAACCCTGGTTCACTCGTGACGAAGAAGGAATAGGAGACGTGATGAAGGGTGTCATGTTCACGCAGCAAGGTGTGACGCAGATCATCGATGAAGACATGCCGACGATCGGCGACGATCAGATGCTGCTACGCACACGTTTCTCCGGGATCAGCAATGGCACGGAGCGCAGTTTTCTGATGGGTGGGCCCTATGGCGGCAAGAAGTGGCCGAATCGGATCGGGTATCTGACGGTGTCAGAGGTGATTGAGACAGGCGCGCAGATTACCGACCACGCAGTGGGAGACATTGTCTATACAGGAACCTATCCCGGACACGTGGCCCTTCACACGGCGCGGCAGTCGGATCTCATCATCAAGGTGCCGGAGGAACTCGGCCAGGCGGCGGCAACAATGCTAGGCCTGGCAGGCGTGTCATTCTTCAACACCCGCCGCATCGAGGTCTCGTCTCATGATCAGGTGCTGGTCACCGGGGCTGGGGGCATTGGTCTGATGGCGATCCAGTCGGCAAAACACTTCGGCGCACACGTGACCGTGGCATCACGCACTGATCATCGCCGCGAGCTCGCGCTGCGTATGGGAGCGGACGCAGTGGTGAATCTGACGGGAGCGGATGCGGCGGAGGCTGAATCCGATCTGTCCTGCACGGCCCTGCTGGAGTGTGCAGGCGTGGAGCTCGACCCGCTGTTGAATCCGAAGTGCACCCCTCTGTCGCGTTTCGCACGTGTGGCGCTGGTGGCCGGGCGTGAACGGGTGGACTATAACTTTCTGTGGGCTTCTATGCGCCGCATTGGGTTTTTCCAATCGACGCACTTTGATCAGCCCACGTTACAGACGGTGACGGAGCTGGCGCAGACGGGGGTGCTCGATCTCGAGGGGTTGATCTCGGATGTGGTGCCCATCGATGATGCGGTAGCGGTCTACGATCGGCTGCGGGATGATCCCATGTCGGTGGGCGGTACCGTGTTCGACTGGACGTGATCGTGATGGGTGACGTCGATCGGCTCACGAGATTCGTCCTCGGCGTGGTGTATCTGGCTGTGACCTCGAGTTATGATTTTCATGGTCTCAAAACCATGGCACCAGGGAGATGCAAACATGATGACGCAGACTGGACTCACAGACATCCGGCCCCTTTGGTGGCCGACACTCGTCGCCTTCGGTGCGGCCTTTAGCCTCAGTTGTGCTGTTTCGGCAGATGAGCAAAGCGAGGAGTACGACGGCTGGGCACCGCAGGACATGTCCCAGTTTACCCGCACCAAAGAGGGTGGTTTTCCACTGAATGTGGACCCGAAGATCCTATCCGCGACAGAGGCGGATTTGGCCGAAGATGATCTGGTCATGGGTGCTGTGATCAATGGTGAAGCGCGGGCCTATCCAGTCAACTACATGAATGGTCCCATGCATGAGGTGGTCAACGACGAACTCGGCGGTCTACCCATCGCCCCCACCTGGTGACCGATCAACCACAGCGGCGTCGTGTACGCCCGAATGTTCGACGATAAGCCTTATGAATTCGGTGTGCTCGGTGCGATCAAAGGCATGCTGACTCTTTACGACAAGCAGACCAACTCGCGCTGGAGCCAACTGTTTGGCAGGGCGATCGAAGGACCGATGGAGGGCCACCAGCTCGAGCGATTGCCATCAACCATGACGACCTGGGAGCAGTGGCGTCAGTTGCATCCCCAGACAACGGTCTACGTAAAACCCAAAGCCTACTACCGACGGTTTGCCACTGATCACTTCGAGTACATTGCGCAAGCAGCAAGCGGGCCAGTGCAGGTGGACGACCTCGTGCTGGGACTCGAGGGGCACGCCCAGGCCCGGGCGTATCTGTTGCGCCGATTGGCGCAACAACGCCTCGTGCAGGACACCTTCGAAGATGCACCCATCCTCGTGTATCTGAGTGCCGATCTTTCTACTGTGCGTGTGTTCAATCGTGAAGTGGAGGGTCAGACCCTTCAATTCGCCCTGACCGAGGATGAGAATCTCCGCGATCAGGAGACGTCATCGCTCTGGCATCCGGTGACGGGCGAATCGATCCAAGGGCCGCACAAGGGCAAGAAACTCACAGGTCTGATCGCGAGATATGCGGTATGGTTCGCGTGGCACAGCTATCGGCCTGACACCCATATCCACGGAGAGTGATGCTGCACCTGAATCAGGCGTAGCACCAATGGGTGATTGCCGGCGAGGGCATAGGAAGCCTCACACCCAATACAGTCCGTGTCCTTGTGCTCCCGTGATCACATCGATGGCGAGCCAGAAGGCGATCACCGAAAACTGCCCCAGTATTAACCCGAGGAAGAAGGGACGCACGGCGCCGAGCAGGCGGGGCCCCCCATACCGCGTCAGCACGGCCTTGATGAGCCACACTAGGAAGACGCTGAACCACATGTGACGGGTCAGCATCATCTGCGACACGGCCAATCCCATGGGATGCACGGGGAAGGCGAGGAAGTGAATGCGCACGTAGTAGAGAATCCCCATGATCACGGCGCCCACGCCCATCAGGCCGAGGCCGGCAAAATCAGGGCCGGAGGGATTGCGCATGTACTGGGAGGCGAAGTCGAAGGTCCAGCGCGGTCCATTGATGAAGAACCACGTGTTGGCATTGTTGGCGCCACTCTGATAGGCATAGTAGAGGGTCGTCCACACGGAGACGACGATCCCGATCAGCACGGCGAGAAGCATGGCCCACAGCACGACGCCCTTGCGTGAAATCGATTCGGTCAGCTTCAGACCGTTGGCAACGGCGGCCATGACGAAGGTGCGCACGTCGCTCATCCACACCTGCCCATAGGACAACACGCCGATGGTGCCTGACTCGCCGAGGGCGGCGGTGCCGAAGGTCGAACTCACGACGGTGGGTGTGATCAACTGAGCCCGCATGGCGGCCAGGCCGGATTCGCACAGGATTCGTGTGATGCCTAAGAAGGTCCCCGCCGCGACAAGGACGAAGAACAATCCAGCCCAAAGAGGCACGCCGATGGCGACGAACCAGCCCGTCATCAGCACGAGTCCGACGATGAGCAGCAAATACACGCCGCGCATGGAGAAGTCATTCTTGTAGCCCGTCTCCGGACGCAGGGCCGCCTTCCAAGTCAGTCGGAGGTGTGAACGAGCTGTCCACAGGGTGTAGCCCACGAGGGTGACCATGGCGCCGAACTGGACGAAGGCCATGATCGAGCCCCCATCGTTCTGCGTATAGATGTCGACGTCGATAGTTCGAGCAATGCCGAATTTGGCGAACACACCGCTGATGGCATAACCGATCAGGTAGAAGAGCCAGAGACTGAGGGCGACCTCTTGATGGGTCAGATAGGCGAAACCCATCATGGGGAAGCTGATGTTGATCGTCAGCGACTGCATGTCGGGAATGATGAACAGGCTCGTCGACAGCAGGACCTTTGGGATGAAATGGAAGTAGGCGTTGAGACCATTCACCGACGTGATAATGAAGGGCAGGGCAAAACCTGCCCACATGATCGGATTACGGAAGAATCGATTCAGGGCCCGGTTCGGTTCCTGGGAAGCCATCGTCAGGGGGAGCTGTGCCAGGGGATAGGCGAGTCGTTCGTGTTCGATCCACTGACGACGAAACAGCACGGCCAGGGCGATCATGACCATGTAGAGTCCGAGAATGACCGGAGCCCATGCCAGCAGTGGTTTAATCCAGGCCATCCAGGGAATGGGCTGGCCCTGTGAGACGCCCTCGTAAAAACCACGAATAGCGTCGTCGCTTTGCGGTACGAGCCAGTGGGGGACGTATGGCTGCAATTCCTGCGCCCACTGATTCTCGTCGGAGGACAGGTATTGAAGCGCAGGAAGGATCGGAATCAGATAGAGGGTCAGGCCCATCGTACAGATAGAGCAGGCGATGGCCGACATGAGATAGGTGATCGACAATTCGCCCGAGGTCAGGGACTGGCTCGGAATGAAGCGGCGCAGGAAACTGTTGATGAAAAGGGCGATGAAGAACAGGACGAGGATTGCCGCCGCCGTGGTAAAGTCGATGGTCAGATACGAGCCGGTGACGACGAGGCTGTTGTAGGGTCCCCAGAAGGAGATCAGAGCCGCCATGATTGCGCCCACAAGCAACGCACGTGCTGGGCGCACGTGGTTTGCGTCGGCTGCAACGCCTGGTGAATCTCTGTTATTCATCCCAATACCTTCATGATCTGGCAAAGAGATAGTGCCGCCGCTGTCAGAGCAAATGCTCAGTGTCGAGCGGCGTATTCCTCCAGCCGCTCGGCGAGTTGCTCGGAGAGCTTGGCGAAGGTCGTCAGATCCCTCGCCGACAGGGTAGACCAGACAGAATTCACCGCATCCTCACGAGCTTGATGAATCTTCTGCATCGCTCGTTGGCCCTTTGCAGTCACCTGATACAATCGCTGGCGACCATCATCTGTGCCGATCGTCGACTTTACGAAGCCCATCTCCGACAACTGGCGGAGGGTACGTGACACGGCGGCGGCCGTGATGGCACGTTGCCGTGCAAACATGGAGGGGAGAAAATTCTCACCGCTCACCTCTTCCAGGACACGCCACTGCGCCTCGGTGATGGTTGCCTCGCCAGCAAGCTGTTGCCGACGGGTCGTAAAGACTTCGCTCAGACGCTGCAGACTGGCGATGGCGCGATGCGCGGGATCGGGTTGCACGACGGGGCTCCTGTGATTAACCTTAGTTAAGTTAACGTAGATTAATTATAATCTGAATTAATCATCAATCCTGTTTAAGGAACATATTCCATGGACCGCGTCGAGTCGATCCAACACCAGTTCAGTACGAATGCGGGCAGCTATCGCACCAGCAAGTACCACAGCAAGGCGCCGGATCTCGATGCTCTGCGCGAAGCGGCCCAACTCAAAGGCAGTGAACGTGTGCTGGATCTGGGCACAGGCACGGGCCATACGGCGCTGGCTGTGGCACCAGGAGCAGAGCATGTGGTGGGCATCGATCTGACGACGCAGATGTTGGAGCAGGCGCACCAACTGGCTCAGGAGCGGCAGATCACGAATGTGACTTTCGAAGAAGGAGATGCGCAGCAACTAGCCTACGCAGACGATTCCTTTGATGTCGTCACGTGCCGTGTGTGTGCGCACCACTTCGCCGATCCTGCGGCAGCGGTGCGTGAGGCAACGCGCGTGTTGCGACCGGGTGGATGTGTGCTGTGGGTGGATAGTGTCGCACCCGAGGATCCGGCGCAGGATACGTTCCTCAACAGCATCGAGCTGCTTCGCGATCCGTCGCACGTGCGCGACTTCAGTATTTCGCAGTGGCAGGCGATGTTTGCAGAGGCGGGGCTGGCGGCTGAGCCTGTGGGTCAGTGGCCGATTGAGTTGCCCTTCGACGATTGGACGGATCGTATGTCGACGGCCAGTGAGGCGCGTGTCATGCTGCGCCACATGTTCGATCACGCCACAGAAGCGATTCGCGACGTCTTCCATATCCGCACATCGCCCTACGCCTTCGACATTCCTATTGCGATGCTGCGTGCAACGTAGAGAAGGTTGCGTGCAACGAAGGTAGCCATGGCGCGAGGAAGCACTCTGGACCTTTCTTCGTAGGTCCAACACCCAGACCCTACGACGGAGGCCCCTGTGTCTGATACGTATTGCGTACGAAAGTGCTTCGAACAACCCGCCGAAAACCACGGTCACCCCGGCAGTATCTCCCGCGTTGTGCTGGGACCGGGGGCGTCTAATGCTGAGCGACCCGAGGCGATCAACTCGGAACGACTCACGATTCATACGAATGAATACGAGGTGGGTGGTGTGTCGGGCGATGGCCACGCCCACAGTGATCAGGAACAGTTCTTCTATCTACTGGAAGGCGAGATGCAGGTGACAGTGGGGGAAGAGACGTATCAGCTTGTGGCGGGAGACAGTGTGTTTCTGCCGAAGGATGTTTTCCACAAGCACGAGCAGGTGGGGGACACGCCGTTGAAGTTTCTCTTCATCAGTGCCAAGGTGTAGGAAATCAGACCATAAACACGCGGGCCGACGCTCAGCTGGGAGAATCCCACCCCCTGGGCAGGGTCAGTCGCCAGACATCGTTGACGACGGGCCAGGTGTTGCCCGCCACGACCCAGAGGGAATCGTGGGCCGAGTAGAGGGTGGGTTCGTGGCGTGGTGCGAAGACGGGATCTGAGGTGAACTCGGTCCACGTCACCCCGTCGCGCGTATACCAGACGTCGCCGAGGTTGGTGTGGTTTGCGTTGTCGAACCCGCCGATCAGCCAGAGGGCGCCGGCATAAGCTCTGCCTTGGCACCACATGCGCGGCGTCCAGGGCGCGTGTTCGAGGACCTGTGTCCATTCGGCGCCATCCGTCGAACACCACACATCGTTGTATGTCGTGAAGTTCGGATACCCTTTTTCGACGGGAGAGTTCTCCTGCTCGCTGTTGCCGGCGATACGCCAGAGCTTGTCGTCGAAGAGCATCGTTGCACTGGCACGTCGATCACCGCAGGCGGCGGCATCTGTGGCGCACTCCCAGTGTTGTCCGTCCATGGATGACCAGACTTCGGGCCCGGGGCCGATCTGCCACATCCTCCCCTTGTAGACGATCAATTCGCCATAGCCGACCATTCCGAAGGGGGTCTTGTCGAGGATCTTCGTCCAGTGCTCTCCGTCGTCGGAGACCCAGACACTTTCCTTGACCGCGAAAAGCCGGTCCCCAAACACGACCATCTCACTGTAGCCATCGTAGGGCGTGTCGTCACTGACCTGCGTCCAATTGATGCCGTCGGTGGAATTCCACAGATCGCGGACCAACACGTTGCCGTGGTGGTAGGCATTGCTCAGCCACATCTTGTCGCGAAAGACGATGCCCTCAGACGTATCACGCGGGCTGAAAGCGGCGTGCTCGACGAGGTGTTCCCAGTTGTGCGGTTGGCTCGTGGTCATACTGCTATTCCTCTTCGGGTACCGGGCGACCGCCATTCCAGGTGTCGGGTCGCGGTGTATCGCCGGGCCAGTAGCCTCTGGCCTTGAGATCCTCTGGCCAGACGGAGCCGCACATGGTTGAGATCTGCAACCATTCACCGGCGCCGATGTCGGGCTCAGGGTGGTAGAGGAATCGCTGCAATCCCGCTGCCTGGGCTGACTCGAGGATTCCCTTCAAGACGCTGGGTGGCATCTGATCGCCCCCATGGGGCTCGCGACCTGTGGAGACCCAGCCGATGACCTTGCTCGGATCACCGATGCCTTCAAGGGCGCGTCGTGTCTCGGTATAAACCATCTCGTCGAAAAAGGCCTGCGTGTGACCCTTCTCCAGATCGACGAGGGTGTCGACGCCGGGGATGTGGACACCGGTAAGCAATTCGACGACACGGAAGCAGTCGTTCTCCATAAGGGTGGGGTTCCAGATCATCAGGCGCTTCACCCAGCGAAAGATGGTGCCATACATGCCATCCATGCCGCGATGCCAGTAGTAGTGTTTGGGGAAGATGAGGTCGTAGTATTTCGTCAGTCCTGTGTAGTCCTGGCCCGTGAGGCCGGAGAACGCCGGTGTGCGAGGAATGCCGCCGAGCAGGATGTCGCCATCGACGCCGTCGACCTGCTCGCGCATACGCTGCCACTCCTGGCGTGAAGCTTGCCAGCGAGCGCGCCACCAGTAGAGGACATCTTCGTTGATGTCGAGTAACTGCATACCGCCGAGCATGCCACCACCGGCAAAGAAGCGGACGCGCTCAGGTGTGAGGTTGTGCAGGCTCGCGTGCATGTGGCGGATGCCGCGGTGGACTCGATCGATATCGGCGCCTGCCTGCGACAGACGTGCATCGATGCTCTCATTGATCTCGAGTGTCTCACCGCCGTGATGGAAGGCCAGCTCGTAGGAATGTTCACCGGGCCCATCACTAATGACACCGGATGTCTGCGGAAAGGCGGCCATGAGATCTTGCATGTGCGCCGAAGACCCGGCGCCTGAAAAGATCAATATCTGCCAGCCGCGACCCGCCGCATCGTCGAGCATGGCGTGCAGCAGCTTCTCTTTCTCCGGGTCTCGTGGCGCCGCTTCCGGCGCTTGCTCGCCATGTGCGGTGAAGATAGTGGGGTCTGGTGCATAGGCGCGCACCGATTGGCCATCGTCGCCGAGAAACTGCATGCGCCCTACCGCGAGACCTGTGACGCCACCTGCTTCCCAGGCGTCGAAGCGATCTTTGTAGCCCTCGAGCCAGTGTTCGAGAGGACTGTCATTGCAGAGGAAGATCCAGGCTTTCATGTAGCAATCCTTTTCAGCGACGATGACGCCAGCGGTCGAGTGCCACGGCGGCGACGATGATGCCGCCTGTGACGATTTCCTGTACCCAGTTGGGTAAACCCATCTGTGAACAACCGGAGCGGATGATGGTCATGATGAGGGCGCCCACGAGTGTGCCGAGGATCGAGCCCTCGCCCCCCGACAAGGAGCCACCGCCGATGACGACGGCGGCAATCACATCGAGTTCGAGTCCCACGGCGACGGTGGGATCACCAACGGTCAGTCGGGAGAATTGCATGACACCAGCGAGCCCTGCAGCAGCACCGGAGGCAACATATACGCCGGTTTTGAGTCGCTCCACACGAATGCCGCATAAACGCGCCGTTGCTTCACTAGACCCCGTGGCGATGATGTGACGGCCGACGGGTGTTGAGCGCAACATGGCAGCAACGGCGATCGCCAGCAACACGAGCAACCAGACGCCGGGTGGAACGATCATCCAGCGCATGGACGGAGACAGCGCGGACAGTAAATCGATGAGCCAGGAAAGGGGGGCATCGATCTTCTGTTCGTCGGCAATGCCCTTCGCCAGACCGCGCACGATGAGCAACGTGCCGAGGGTGACAATGAAGGGTACGACGCGCAGACGGGTGATGATCAGGCCATTGGCCAGGCCGGCCAAGGCACCTGCGCCCATGCCAGCGACGGCTGAGATCAATGGCGAAGCACCGGCATTCATGGTGGCGGCGACGACGACGGTGGACAGCGCGATGATGGAGCCGGCGGACAGGTCGATGCCACCAGAGATGATGACGAGGGTCATGCCGATGGCGGCGATCCCAACGATCGTCGTCTGGCGCGCCATGGTTTCGAGATTGCGCGCCGACGAGAAACTGTCGGGGCCAAGCAGGGCAAAGAGTGCGTAGACGACGAAGAGACCCAGTAGGGGCGCCAGAGTATTGCGTGAAGGCAGCTTCACGATGTCTCCGATGGCGGATCACCGAGTGTCGCCTCGAGGATCATCTCGTGTTCGTCACGTTGTGTCGCAGGTTGAGAGGGGCCGAGTCGGCCCCGATGCATGATGGCAATCCGATCACAGAGAGACAGTAGCTCTGGCAGATGACTGCTGGTCACGAGAATCGCCCTGCCCGCTTCTGCTAGCTTCTCGATACAGGCATAGATGGTCTCCTTGCTGGCGATGTCGATGCCGCGGGTCGGTTCGTCGAGCAAGAGCACGTCCACATCGTGATGCAGCAGACGCGCGAGAGCGACCTTCTGTTGATTGCCACCCGAAAGCGAGCCGACCGTCGTGTCGCCTGATGGCGTGCGAATTCCCAGTTCCTCGATCCAATGCCCGGCGGATCGATCCCGTTCGAGCAGGTTGAGCCAGCCGCGTCGTCGCGTTGGCCAGCGCGACATGACGAGATTGTCGGCGACAGACAGGTTCAGTGCGAGGCCCTCGCGGGCGCGGTCTTCGCTCAGCAGTCCAAGTCCGGCGTCGAGACAGGCGGCGGGTGTGGAAGGGCCGGATACGTCGAGGATGCGCACCGAGCCGGAGGTGACGGGGTCGAGACCGAAGATCGAACGCACCAGCTCGGAACGACCGGAGCCAACGAGGCCGCCAATGCCGAGGATCTCGCCGCGGCGTAGCTCGATGGAAGCGTCCATGGGCAGGGGGGCTCCGTGGAGGCTGTCGACGTGCAGGAGGATGTCGTCGTGTCGCCAATCGGGGTCGATCGACGCTTGATGGGTCGAGGCAGGGGCGTCTGGCGCACGCCTGGACGGTGTTGCTGCGGGGGCGATCAACGCAGGGTCAGGCGATGTAGCGTCATGACTTGCCGTGTCGCGAAGGGTGCGCGTGCGTGCAGATCGCTTCTGCAGTGGTCGGCCTACCATCAATGTGGCGAGCCGGGTCGCATCCATGTCGGATGTGGCTCCATGTCCGGTGACTTCGCCATCGCGCAGGACGGTGTATTGATCGGTGAGGTCGATGATCTCTTCGAGGAAGTGGGAGATGTATAGGATGGCCAGACCGTCGTCACGCAAACGCCGCAACACGTCGAAGAGTTGGGACGCATCCTCGCCCGTGAGACTGCTTGTGGGTTCATCGAGGATGAGGAGGTCTGCACGACCATGAAGAGCACGGGCAATTTCGACGATCTGGCGGTCGGCGATGGACAGATCGAGGATGCGTGCGTCAAGGGAGATGTCGATGCGGTCGAGGCGTGCGAGTGCGGTGGCTCCCTCATCTCTGATCGTCGACGTGTCGAGCCAACCGAAACGCGTGGGTTCACGGCCGAGGAACAACGATTCGGCGACGGTCAGGTGTGGTGCGAGAGACAACTCCTGATAGACTGTGGCGACGCCGGCGTTGCGTGCCTGACTCGGATCCGATGGGGCAAAGGTCTCGTCGCGCAGGGTCATGGATCCGGTATCCGTTTGCAGGGCGCCGGACATGGTCTTCACGAGGGTGCTCTTGCCAGCGCCATTCTCTCCGATCAGGGCGTGGATGCTGCCCGCGGCGATCTGCAAGGAGACGTCGTGGAGGGCACGAGTGGCACCGTATTGATGGCTGACCCCATCGATGCTCAGGACACACTCGGCCACCCGGAGCCGAGACATCAATCGTTGCTCGGTGGTCGCAGTAGTTCGGCGACGGTCGGTTCATTCATGTTGTCACGCGTGACGAGGACGACGCCCGTGTCGATGCGTCGCTCCACCGGTTTGCCCTGCAGGTGGGCGACCATGGTGCGCACACCGAGTTCACCCATGGCCATGGGATTCTGCAATACGAGGGCATCGAGGTCACCGGCGGCCAAGCCCTCGACGAGTTTGTCGGAGGAGTCGAAGCCAACAAAACGCACCTGGCCATTCAGCTGGCGATCCTGCAGGGCGCGCAGCATGCCAAAGGTGGTGGATTCATTCGGACAGAAGATTCCATCGACGTTCAGCTGGCCATCGTCACCTTGTAGTGGAGCAAGTAGATTTTCGCTCGCCTGATAGGCAGATTCCGTCGTCGCACCGCCATGCTGATTGTCGCTGACGACGACGATCTCGGTGATCTCAGCGATGGCGTCGAGGAAGCCCTGCTCGCGTTTCATGGTGCTGGCGGAGCCTTCCTGATAGCGCAGCAAAACGACGCGTCCTTTGCCATCGAGACGTCGGGCCATCTCTAGTCCAGCCATTCGTCCGCCCTGGTAGTTGTCGGTGGCGACGAAGCTGATGTAATCGTCACTCTGCAGGCCGGAGTCGATGATGATGACGGGGATGCCGGATCTCGTCGCATTCATGACAGGCACACGCAGGGCGGCGTCGTCGAGGGGGGCCAGGACGATGCCGGAGACGCCGCGGCTGATGAAGTTTTCGACGACGGCGATCTGTGCCTCGCGGTCGTCTTCCTTCAAGGGGCCTTTCCAGATGATGTCCACATCCAGATCGATGGCAGCGCGTCGGGCACCGGCATGAATGGACTTCCAGAATTCATGGGTCGTGCCCTTCGGGATCACGACAATCGTCGTGCGATCGGATTTCTCGGATTCGCCACATGAGACGAACAGACTCAGTAAGATCAGTGACAGTAGACGACGCATAACACGAAACTCTCCCCCTGAGATGTGAAAGCGAGCCCAAATATAGGACCGGTGGCGATTGTAGATGCTTGCGAAGGGCAGGATCGTATGTTTCCATCATCAGCGGTATACAAGCTTCCGCCCCAAGGCCCCCGAACGAGAGTGTGTGCTCCTTGAGATCGACGTACAAGTCCTTAGCCTGTGTTTTGATGATTGCGAGCGCTGTCGCAGTGTTGGCGACGGGTCTGCTCTCCTGTGCCGGTCGCACGACGGGTTCGCAGGCAGGCGCCACATCGACGCAAGATGATGCCACGTACAGCAATGTGCGTGCAGAGGACTATGTGGGGCCGCAGGCCTGTGGCAAATGCCACTCGAACAACTACAAGAAATGGCGGCGACATCCGCACAGTCGGATGAACATGTTCGCGAATGGGAGCTCCGTCCTTGGCGATTTCTCGGGGGTCTCTATCGAATACGCCGGTCGACGCGCTGTCTTCCGCAAAGCGGACGGGCAATACTTCGTCGACTATTACCGGACTGCCGAAGCGTACCAGACGGCAGAAGAGGACGACAAGGAGCGCACCTTCCGGGTGATCCGCACGGTGGGATCCCGCTACGAGCAGGACTATGTGGCGGTACAGATCGAAGGCCCGGAGCCGGCGGGACATCCGTTATATGTGGAAGAGACACGCCTGCGTTTCGCGTGGTCGATCGTGGCGGGGCGCTGGTTGCCCCAAAGTTATCTGGAGCCGACGGAGTATCCCGGTTCAGAGTATCTCGAGGATGGATCTCTGCGCTACGATCCCTTCGAGCCTGATGAACTGCCTTTCAACGAACGCTGTGCCCGCTGCCACAATACGTATCCCTATGATCTTCGTTTCTACAAGATCCTGACCGAATTCGGTCGGCTCTCTGGCTTTCCGCCCTTTCCAGGCGTGTCACCAAAGACTGTGCGCGACTTGGCACAGGAAACGGATGACGAGGCGCTGCTGACCAGTGTGCGCTTGCCGATGGATCGTTTCGTCACCGCCGGTATCAGTTGTGAGAGTTGTCATTTCGGTGGTCGTGAACATGCGGAGGATGCAAGATCGACGATGCCGCGATTCGTGCCGACGCATCCGCTGCTGGCGAAGTGGACACCGCCGCATGAGGGGGCACGGGAGCGGAAAGAGGTGGTGAATGCTCTGTGTCTGCAGTGTCATCACTCGGGCGAGGCGGCGCAGGACAACTGGCCGGATGGGTCGGCCGGGGTCAATTCGATGGAGTCCATCGAAATGGAGTCCGGTGCTTGTGCGAGTGTGATCAAGTGCACGGACTGTCACAATCCGCACGAGGCGGGGCAATGGGCGGGTGCACCTGATAGCAAGGAACATCTACAAGCCTGCGTGGATTGCCACGCGGAGAAGGCGTCGGCTGACGCAGCGGAGGCTCATTCTCTGCACGACATGGACACGGCGTCATGTTTGGACTGCCATATGCCACGCATTGTGCAGGGCTTCGAGACCTACAATCGCTCGCACCGTATCTCGATGCCGACGGAGCGTCGTGTGCTCGCAACGGGTATGCCCAATGCCTGCAATCTGTGTCATCTCAACGAGTCCCTTGCGTGGACGCGGGATGAGCTCGAGGCGGGATGGGGGAAGAAGGTATCGTTGCCCGGTGCTCTGCGATCTCTCTACGGGGACGAGTTTGGGCGCTCGGTTGGTCGTGTCTGGTTAGAGCATCCTCAGGCTTCGGTGCGCACCGTGGCTGTTGGCGCCTATGCGCGGTCGAGTCTTGGTGAGCGAGCGCTGCCGTCGATTGTGCAGGGGCTGGGCGATGCGAATGCGTATGTGAGGGGGCGGCACTTGATGGGTGTGGAAGCGATCATTGGGCGATCGCTCACGCGTGGGGACTACGATCTGACGGGGGCGCCTGAGGTGAGGGCTGCGCAGGTGAGGGGATTGTTGGAGCGGTTTACTCGGCGTTGAAAGCGGCGTACAGCACGAAAGTGCCGATCACCCACCTCCACCGTCTCGCCGCAACTGACCACGAAGGCCACTGCCAAGACGGGTCACGAGGTCGGTGATCTCCTCTTCGGGCAGCAGCGGGTTGTCGTTGACGATCAGATCGCGACGGACACGCGTCAGTCCTCGCAGGGCACTCAGACTGATGAGGGCGGGATTGGCGAAGATCCCCAGGTCGAGGGCCACTGTCTCAAGCGCTTCGAGTCCATCAAGACGCTGTAGGTTCGTATTCGCTGCGATCGTGACGGGGCCATTGACCGAGACGATGTGGCGCAACCCCGCCAGGTCGATAAGGCCGGGACTGTCGCGGATCACAAGGTTGCGCACCTGGGAAAAGGGCCCGAGTCCGGTCAGGTCGGTGAGCTGTTCGTTGCCACGGATCGTCAGATCGACTCCGACGGTGGTGATGCTCTCAAGACCGTCGAGGCTCTGAAGTGCTGCATTGTCACGAATGCTCAGGGAACTGCCGACGTGTCTGATCCCACGCAGGGCGGTAAGGTCGTGTAGTCGATCGTTGCCCCGAATCGACAGTTGTGTGCTGACCCATCGTATGCCTTGCAGCCCATCGAGGTCGGTGAGCTGTGGGTTGCCGAAGATGGACAGGAACCGAACATCGGGCCCAACGACTTCCTTCAGACCGGCGAGGCTGACAAGGTTGTCGTTGGCCGTGAGCTGAAGCGCGCCAATGCTGTCGATGTGGCTGAGGCTGGCCAGATTCAACAGGCGCGGCATGTGCGCAATCGTCAAACCTTCCAACCGTGAGACCTTCTCCGTCCCGGCAAAGAGGAACAGATCCCCGCCGACGCGACGCAGGGAGCGCAGGCCTGCGAGGGATGTGATGTGATCCTCGACGATCTGTAGTTCATCGGTCACTTCGCGCAGTTGCCTGAGCCCCTCCAGTGATTCCAGGGCATTCTTGAACAGCTGCAAATCTCCGTCGACACGTTCAAGGTTTCGCAGCCCCTCGATGCTCACGAGCCTCGGATTGTCGGATACGGCGAGTCGTCCGCCGACTGTCACCACCTCCTCCAGCGAGTCGAGGTTCGACAGGATCGCATTGTTGCGGACCACGAGCGAGCCTACCTGTCGCACGGATTGTAGACCGTCCAGATCACGGAGCACTGGGCTGGCGACGATCTCGAGACTGCGGCCCACACTCTCCACTCGGCGTAGCGCTGCCAGGCTGCGCAGAGAGGAGTTGTCATTGATCGTGAGATCGCGTCCGACGAAGGCAAGACCTTCGAGGCCCTGCAGGCTTGCCAGAGATGGATTGTCCTTCAAGTCAATCTGGAACAGATCCTGAATTGACCCGAGGCCCTGGAGATCCGCGAGGGCATCCAATCCGGTCAGCTCAATGCGAGGTGCGTGCGCCAGATTCACGAGGCTGGACAAGCTCTTCAGTTTGGGGCAGCCGTCGATGGTCAGGGAGCTGACGCTTTCGAGTTGTTCCAAGCCTGCCAGGGAGAGTAGCTGAGGACTGGCAGAGATTCTGAGGGCGTCGCCCACACTGCGCAGGTGCCTCAGGTCACGCAGATCCTCCCTGTCGGTCAAATGGATGTACACCGAGCCTGTGACGTGATATGGACCGTCTCCAGGCGGGAGTCGATCTGCAGCGTCGTCATCGATGTTGAGGTCGCCGCGCACGATGAGCACTGGGATCAGTGGCCCACCGCCGACGACGATATCGACGATGGAATCCCCCGCGAACTGCAGGGATCGCTGCTCGAACAAGAGACCGTCGTGGTCCACCCGGAGAGTGAAGACATCCTCACGGGGCGCGGGTTGCGCTGCGATCTTGCCAGCAACCGTGTGTCCCGCAGCTCCATCCAGCAGCAGCATCTTCCTCGTTCGAGATACGCCAGGTGCCTGGAGTCGGTAGATGTAGACTCCTGCTGCTACGCCATGACCCCGGGCGTCCAGGCCGTCCCAAACAACCTCATGGTGAGCTGCCGGCAGAATTCCGTCGACGAGGGATCGCACGGGCTGCCCCAGGACATTGTAGATATCCAGGCGCACGGGGCCCGCGGCAGATAGATCGAAAGGGATGACGGTGGTGGGATTGAAAGGGTTGGGGTAGTTCTGTTCGAGTCCGGGCTGAGCCGGTACCGCTGTGGGTGCACCCAGGACTGCCGTGATGACACCGAGCTGTAACTGGTAGCGGCCGCGCTCATCGGTTGTGGTTGATACAACCCAAGACGGATCGTCCTCTCTCGATACGACGATCATTGCCCCGGAGACGGGTTCCTGATCGATGGTCCGAAGATTTCCTTCGATCGTGAGGGCGTAGCCGGTGCTTGGTAGTAGCAGTAGCAACTGGAGGCGCCAGCAGGTGCGAAGAAGTGTGTCGGTCGCAGTCATCGAGAATTCCCTTACGTGGAAGATCGGAATTCTTGGGAAAATTGCGGGGGATGAGGATTTCCAGGTAGTGTACTGTTACGTGCGAGAAACGCCTGGCTCATGCCAATGGTTCCGAGAGCAGGGTTGATCGGAGTCACACGATCAGAATGGGGGATGGCCATGTCTAGAAGGATGCAACTCGTAGGGCAGGTGGTAGGAATCCTCGTCGGAGTCGGGGGTATACTGAGCGTCCTCTTCGCGCTCAAAGGTGAGAGTGCGCTCTATGGTCCTGTGCTCCCACTGATGCATGGCGGTCTTCTGATGTCTCTGGGGGCAGGTATACTCCTGACGAGTAGCGACGACTATCCGCCCTCAGCGGGAAGAGAGTGGTTGTTCGTCTGCCTGGCCGTAGTCGCTGTCGTGTGCTGCGTAGGCAGTAGCCTGACCATGTGGGACCTACTGCAGGGACCGCAGTGACGGGAAGTGTGGGACACACACAATGAATTGTGTGTGTAGGAGCTCCACCACCTGGCCAATGAAGTCCACTCAAGTCCGCATAGTCTTCGAAAGAGATCTACGGGGTCGAGTTCGATGAAGTGGCTCAGGATTGGCAGGCATGGCTGCTGGCATCCACCAACTGATATGGATTGCTGATGTAGATCGAAGATGAGGATGTCTCATGAGCGGTACATACCTGATTCTGTCATCCCTTGTGGTTCTGTTCAGCTATCTGGTCTTCAGAGTTCAGGTCAGAAGGGACTACGAAGGACGAGGTAGGCTCTCTGCATTCTCAGCATCACTCGAGTGTATTGTATTTGCTCTTCATGCCAATCTCTCCTACACCTTCCTTCCTGCAAGATGGCCAACTCTTCCATCTCTCCCGGACCGCGAATTCCATAGTGTCATTGGCTTCGCCATCCTTGCTATTGGCGCAGTGGTCACACTCTGGTCAATGATCAGTCTGGGATTCTCGAAAGCCTTGGGTGAGCAGACGGGAAACCTGAATCGTTCAGGCTTCTATCGATTCAGCAGGAATCCTCAGCTTGTGGCATACGGCCTCGTGATCATCGGACTTGCGCTCTTATGGCCCTCTCCGATTAGCGTGGGATGGGTTCTGGTATACGGCGCGATGGCGCACATGATGGTACGGACCGAGGAAGAACACCTGGGACGGATCTTCCGATCAGAGTACGAGCATTACTGTGATGAGGTGCCAAGGTATCTGCCATCGAGGATAGGGAGGACCTGTGCCGCTGATTGAACAAGTGCGGCTAGTTCCTGGTCACTCACTTCGCAGAGCCTCCACAGGATTCATGGTGGCTGCTCTGTAGGACGAGTAGGCCGCCGAGCCGCAGGCGATGACGAGGGTTAGTACACCCGACAGGATGAAGGGCACCGGTCCGAGAGTAATGCGGAAGGCGAAACCCTGCAGCCGATCAGGCCAATGGCGGCGATCAGGACGGCGAGGCCGCAGAACATCTCGATGAGTCGGGCCAGCAGGATTTCGCTGCGATACATGTTGTCGATCCGGTCATCCATGAAGCTGATGTGGATCGGCAGGTCGGGGACAAACTCTCTTCCTGTCTCTCGGATGTGCTCCAGTGTTGCGGGGATGTCATCGCCGGAGATCCGCAGGATGAGGGTCAGGTCCTGAAGAGATCGAGCTGAACTGCTACGTCGCAGGATTGTTATCCTTGGTGCGCGCGACGTCACTCAGTCCGGTAGCGCCAAACGACGTACCAGATTTTCGAAGCGCGGGTCTGAACGCAATGGCTCAAAGTGAGGATTCCACTCGGCCCAAGCGATCCAGACATGGGGGAACTCGCGGGCCCTCTCCAGCAAGCGGAATGCCTCATCCCTTTCCCCCAGAGCTGTGTGGATTTCTGCCATGCCCCAGTGATTGGTCGAGCCCCGCCCTTTCATCTGTGCGAGGATCAGCCGCGCCTCATCCTTTCTCCCAACCAGCGCAAGGGTGTGTCCGAGAGCCCATGCCCATTTCCGACTGAGCTCAGCCAACTTCCGATGTGCCGCAATCGCTTCCTCGAATCTCCCCTGCTGTGCATAAACAGTTCCCAGAACATAGAGACCGACCGTGAAGTTGGGTCGCAGCTCGAGCGATCGCTGGACGGCACTGATCGCCTCCTCGTGTTGGCCGAACCACCAATGCTGCCATCCTCGCCAGGCAGACATCAGGGGCGACAGCGGATGGAATTCCTGGGCTCGTTCTATTTCTTCGATGGTTTCTGCCTGGTGTCCCATCAATGCGAGATACCAGGCATGGTGACCCCGAGTCTTGGCCAGGCTGGGGTTCAGTTCCAGGGCACGGCGGAACTCCTGCTTTGCACCCGCCCAGTCATGTTCCAGATAGAGTCTGACCTCTGCCAGAGCGGCATGAGCCTCGGCGAGTGTGTCGTCCAGTTCCAGCGCCTTGAGAGCTAGTGCCCTGGCCCGGACCAGGGCATCGGGCGTTGGCTCGGGGCTGTGAGCGATCTGGACGTAAGCCAGCGCCAATCCGGCATACGCCAGGGGATCATCTGGATCATTTTCGAGTGCCTCATTGAGGTATGCCAGGCCCTTTTCGAAGCCTTCCTTCGTGTATTTGCTCATGTGGAACATTCCCTTGAGGTACGCCTCGTACGTCTCGGGATTAACCATGCGAGTGTTGGCCAACCGGGACTCCTGCTCCGGGGAAAGCGTGACTTTGACCTGTCCGGCGATGGCGCGAACCACATCACTGTGCAGGGCGAGCACGTTTCCCAGTTTGCGGTCAAACACCCCTGCCCAAAGGTGCCGGTCAGCTGCCGCTTCGATAAGCTGGACGTTTATGCGCACGTCATCACCGGCGCGCAGCACGGAGCCTTCAATCAGGGCGTGTGCCTGCAACTCGCTGGCAATCTCCGGGAGCGACTTGTCCGATCCCTTGTATCGTATGACCGACTGCCGGGAGATGACCGTCATCGTTCGCAACTTGGACAATTCCGTGAGCAGCGCATCATGAAACCCGTCGACGAAGTACTCCTGGTCCGGGTCGCTCATCAGGTTGGCAAAGGGCAACACCGCCAGGTGCGTGATCTGCCCTGGCTGGATAGTGGGCACTGAATGGCTCTTCCACCACCAACCGGCGGCCGCAGCGATGAGGAGGGCCATCACCCCTGTCCGAGCCAGGCGGGCACTGAATGGCTTGCGCAAGGACCGGCGCACCCGCAGCAGGAGGCCGGCTTTCTTCTCCCAGGGAAGAACGATGCGGTAGACGGCCACCGGCGTCTTGATGTTTTTCAGTTCCTTTGCCGCCAGTCGTTCCAGGGGCAACTCGATCTTGTTGTCGATCTGGCGCGCAACGTCTTCCGAAACACAGATCCCCCCCGGGGGGGCCAGGGGTTCGATGCGCGCGGCGATATTGACCCCGTCACCCAGTACGTCGCCTTCCTTCATCACCACGTCCCCAACGTGCAGTCCGATTCGCACCTGCATGCGTCGCTCTGGCTTTACCACTGAAGTGTGGGACGTGAGAATCGTCTGCATATCGATGGCACAGCGCGTCGCCTCCACGGCGCTGGCAAACTCCACCAGGAAGGCATCGCCGATGGTCTTGATCTCATTGCCATGGTACTGATCGAAAAGGGGGCGCAGCAGCTGTCGGTGTTCCTCCAACAGTTCCAGGGCCAGCGTCTCGTCCCGCTGAGTCAGGGCACTGTACCCGACGATGTCGGTGAACATGATCGCCGCGAGTTTGCGGATGTGGTCTGAAGGGTCCGTCACTGTGAGCTTCCCGTCTGGTCCTTCGGTCAGCGATCGGCGCACGGCAGCTAGATGTTGGTCGCCGTCTCATGTCATCCTCCAGTGTTCGGGATGCGGCGTCAAATGCGACCGGATGGCGAATTCGATCATCGTGGAGCGATGCCAGTCAGGTGACTGACTCGGCGTGAGTCCCTGCCGTGCCTAAGTTGCGGAGGTGACTGACAAATGCACCCAATGCCCGAAGTGGCCCCTGAGGGAACAAGACAAGCATGACAACATCAGGAATCGTCTTCGTCAGTACAGAGGATGGCGAAATGGATATCTGGACGATGGCGCCGGATGGATCGGATCGGCGCAATCTGACGAGCACACCGGACTGGGAAGAGGATCATCCTGCCTGGTCGCCTGACGGTATGATCGCATTCTGCTCGCGTCGACATGGCAAGGGCGAGATCTATCTGATGGATCCTGACGGTGGCTCGCAGACGCGGATCACAGAAAACGATCTGCCTGATCTGCGACCGCACTTTTCCTGGGATGGGCAGACGATTCTGTTTGCCAGTGATCGCGTCGGGCAAGCCGACATTCATGCGATGGATCGCGATGGCGCGAACCAGCGGCCGCTGAGCAACCACCCATCCTTTGAAGTCGAGTCGGCGTATGATCCGGATGGATCACGGATCGTGTTTACGACGGACCGAGACAATCATCGGCGGCTATACGTGATGGATCCGGATGGCACCAACCAGCGGCCCCTTGAGGCAACGGCTGCCGGCGGTGATGATCCTGCGTTCTCGCCTGATGGCCAGTGGATCGCTTTCACATCGCAGCGTGACGGTGAGAATGGCATCTTCGTAATGCGCGCAGATGGCACCGAATCTCGTCGAGTCAGTCCGCTAGGACTGGTAGCGACCCAGGGGAGTTTCTCTCCCGATGCGTCGCAGCTGGTTTTTGCGGGCCAGGTCGATGGGAAACCCCAGCTGCATCGGATCGACGTAGATGGATCGAATCTCATCAATCTTTCCGACAACGACTTCGAGGAATTCGCTGCACACTGGGGTCCGGAACTCAGCGTGTGATCCTGGGCAGCAGCGGACAGTTTCGGTGGTCAGTCCCATCTGGCCTGATCAGTCCGTCGTGACGATCAACTCCGGCGCGGGATGTGAGAAGATCTCGCCCCGTCGCATGGCCCAGCGCAGGCGCCTGGCGTGAGTGAGTTGACTGATCTGTGCTGGATTTACCCATACAGCGGCGACACCGATGCGACCCTGGTCCGATGTGTTTGGCGCGGAGGCGTGCCAGAGATTGCTGTGCCAGAACACGGTGTCTCCCGGTTCGAGTTCGATATACTCGACATCGAGATTCTCACACTGATCGCGTGGTAGTTCGGCGTGGATGGAGTCGTCGTATTCGACGTGTTCCACCACCGGTCCCCGATGTGACCGCGGCACAAATTGCAGGCAGCCATTCTCCACAGTGGATCGGTCGATGGCCATCCAGGCATTGGCGGCGTCGTGATTTTCGTCGCGCCACAAGCCGATGTCCTGATGCCAGGGGGTGGCGCCACCGATCCGCGCGGGCTTGAGGAATGCCGAGGAGTATTTGCGTAGGATGTCCGGGCCGATCAGGTCCCTCACAACTCCCAGGACGCTGGGCCCGGCATACCAGTTTTCCCACAGTGTTGGCAGCAGATCGAGGTTGTTCAGCTTGCGAAAACGCTCGTGCAGGGGAACGCCCTCAGGTGAATCTTTGGCTACTGTTTCGAGGAGTTTGTCGCGGTTGTAGTCACCGGACTCAGCAACGTCGCGCGCCTTGTCCATCAGCGCCTGGCGGATCGCTTCAGTCTTGTTGACGTCCACGAGTCCTCTGACGATGAAGTAGCCGACCTCTTCGAGTTGCTGTCGCTGTTCGGCACTGACACTCATGGGCGTCTCCTCATCTGTGTCTCCTCATTTGGGCCTACTCCTCGCCGGTGAAATAGGTGGCTGGCTCGTTCGGCTGCCAGAAGACCTGCTTCTCAGGCATGGGATCCCACAATTTCTGGCCACGCGGCAGTAGCTTGCCACTGTCGGGGTAATAACAGGCATCATAGGGTGGATCATTGGAGATGACGAGGTAGACGAAGTCCTGCTCCGAGTCATTGATGATCTGATGCGCCAGGCCAGGGCGACACAGGTAGCCATCGCCGACGTTGAGTTCGACGGTTTCTTCGTCGGTGCGCATCTTCGCCGATCCGGAGATGACGTAGTACATCTCCCACAAGGCGCCGTGGGAATGGAAGGGGAAGTTCTTCTTGCCCGGGGGCATGGTGACATGTTCAAGATCGAAAGGACACTTCGTCTTTTCGACGGTGAACATCTCGCGAAAGACAGCGCCGAAGTCTCCCTTGGGTGAGTTGAAGGGATCTTCTTCAGTGTCGGCGATGCGACAATGCATAGTGGTCTCCGGTTGTCTGTGGACGTGAGGTACACGGCAAAATGCTGCGGTGTATGATAGGGTCCAGACGTAACCCATCCCCATTCGCCGGGGGACAAAAATCTGTAGGCGCATACAACGTGCGAATTCGCGAAGATCAGTAGACAAGTCAAGAATGTATATTCTATTGAAAATACTAAACTTAGGACCATATTTATCAGGCGACGGAGATCTTCGGCGGCGCTACGAATCGCCTCAATTGGTTATGATTTCAAGCATCAGAGCAGATCTTTCAGGGTACCCGGAGCAGATCAGGAATCCGGAGCAGAGACGAGTTGGTATCAGATCATCGATAAGCGACGATCATCGCTGTTGGCACATGCTCTCGAGTTCGATTCACCCGCTTCAGGCAGGGACACTTTGACGATGAAATACGAACAGGTGGGTGGTGCACGGGCCTGGTCGGCGGAAAGTGTCGACGGGCCTAAGCGGTGGCTGACGAAACTGACAGACGCGGCGTTGGTAGAATTGGAGGTTTTCGTTGCGGCGACAGATCCGGATGGTGTAACGGATTCGCGTATCGATGCGGCGGCGATGCCGAACTGTGCGCAGCAGGTGACGCCGCTACGGGAGCAGATCGAGGCTGGGCGGGGCTTTGTCCTCATCGAGGGGCTCGGAGAGGCGCGCTTTTCTCGTGCCGGTGCGGTGACTGCGTATTGGGCGTTGGGACAACTGCTTGGCGCACCCTTTGCCCAGAATGTCGAGGGGACGCTGCTCTACGATGTGCGTGACACGGGGCAGTCCGTCACGGGCGGTGCGCGGTTTTCGGTGACCAATGCGGAGAGCACCTTCCACACAGACAATGCCTTCAATCCAGCGCTGCCCGATGTGATCGGTCTGTTGTGTCAGCGTACGTCGAAGTCCGGTGGGCGCAGTCAGTTGATCAGTGGCTGCACGGTGCACAATGAATTGTGTCGGCAGGGCGCCGACATGGAAACACTGTATGGCGAGTTTCTGTTCGATCGGCGGTCACAGCACGGGCCCGACGAATCTCCCTTCGCGCCGCACCATCTGTTTGCGCGTGATGGCGACGAGTTGATCATGCGCTACATGGCGTACTACATCGAGGTGGGTCACGAGAAAGCTCAGACGCCCCTGACCGAGGCGCAGTCGGTGGCGCTGGCGGCAGTGGAGTCCCAGCTGCAGCGCCAGGATCTGATGGTGGAGTTTGATCTGCTGCCGGGGCAGATGTTGTTCACGAACAATCGCTGGATCCTGCACAATCGCACGGCCTTTGATGACCATCCGACGATGGAGGATCGGCGCCACTATGTGCGCCTGTGGTTGAGTCGATGAGCGGGTTGCTGAGTCACGGTTGAGCAGGAGGCTCAGGTAGTGAGATGTGACTAACCGCCCTGCGGCCACGGAGCGGCGAGGTGAGCGACGCAGTCACCGGCTTCCACTCGACCCGGGTGGCGCTTGCAGACGACGTCGCCATAGGTGCTGAAGGTGACGGGCACGGGTTCGCGCGTCGGATTCTCCGGAAATAACACGTGGCCACACAGATCACCTTCGCGCACCGCATCTCCCAGTTCCGTGGCTGGTTCGAAGACACCTGGCTCCGGTGCGTACACGTGGCTCTTGGGTACCGGGATGTGCAGGAGCTGCGGTTCGGGCAGATTCGCTGGTAGCTCTCCCTTGATACCGAGGACCGCGAGCAGGCGTTCGACGGCGGTCTGCACGAGTTGCACGCCCGGGCGAAAGACCGACCCTGTACCACCGTATTCGCCACCGATGGAGATCACGCCCTGACGGATGGCGGCATCGGGGAAGCCCTCGGTCTTGTTGCGGCGCTCGAAGACCATCACGTGGGGTACGCCCAGCTTCGTGACAATCTCCAAGCTCTTCTTCTTGTGTTCGTCGGAGGCATCCGGGCTGTAGTGGGTGCTGGCGTGGGGCCGGTAGTCGAGGGAGGCACCACCGCCGTGAAAGTCGGCGACGACGTCGACCTTTGGCATCAGCGTGTGCTCGATGTAGTCGGCGATCTTCCACGTGGGTCCACCATTGGGATCTCCGGGGAAGACGCGATTCAGGTTGCCAGTGTCCAGGGGACTCACGCGTGTAGCGGCGAGGACGGCGGGAAGATTCAGTGCAGGCAGGATGATGAGGGTGCCGCGGATGTCGCTGGCTTCGAGTTGCTGAATCAGCCGTGTCAGCACGACCTGGCCCTCGTATTCGTCTCCGTGGTTGCCGGCACTGAGCATTAGCTTTGCACCATCGCCATTACGCAAGACGGCGACAGGAATGGGCAGGACGCCGTAGGCGCTGCGTGTCACTGAGTGTGGCACTCGGAGCCAACCGACTTGTTTGCCGTCCTGGTCAAAATCGACGGTGGACGTGATCTGTGTCATGGAGGCTTCCGCTCGTGGGAGTCTGAAAATGAAACGGGGCGAGCGACTTTTGTCACCCGCCCCGGTTCTGCTACTAGCCGAGGTCGGCGAGGACCTCGTCAGGATGATCGGCCGGCTTTACCGTCTCGTACACCTTGGCGATCTTGCCATCAGCATCGATGATGTAGCTGATGCGCGATGCGTTGGTCGAGGCGTCTGGTGACGCTCCGTAGGCAACGCTGACACTCTTGTCGGTATCACAGAGCAGATCATAGGGGAAGTCGAACTTCTCCTTGAATGCTTTGTTCGCCTCGAGAGCATCACAACTGATCCCGAGGATGACTGCATTACGACTGTTGAACTCTTGGATTCGATCACGGAATCCGTTGCCTTCAACCGTTCAGCCAGGTGTATCGGCTTTTGGATACCACCACAGCACAACCGACTTGCCCCGATACTGATCCAAGGTGACGATTTCGCCATCCTGGTTCTGCACGGAAAAAGCCGGTGCCGTGTCTCCCACATTGAGCAAGGGCATAAAATGATTCTCCTTTGAAGGAGACGATAGTAAGCCTGATCATCCGTAGCGACAACCAGTACCCACACCGAGGAGTGGCTCCCATGATGAAGATCGGTTTGAGCATCCCAAATGAACCGAGTCTGGCACTCACATTGATGAAACAGTGTGGCGTGGAGTATGCCGTCAGTCACCAGACGCTGCAGCCTGTCGAGGGCGCTCCCGAAGACGAGCAGCCATGGTCCCTGGCATCGCTGACCAAACGGAAGCAGGCATACGAAGACCTCGGATTCGAACTGGCTGTTATCGAGGGTCGACCGGCGATGGAGAAGATCAAACTCGCTCTGCCGGGCCGTGATGAAGAGATCGACGTCGTATGTCAGATGCTGCGCAATATGGGCAAGTTGGGAATCCCCGTATGGTGCAGTATGTGGATGCCGATCCTTGGAGTGATGCGTACGTCGCGGGCGCTGCCTACCCGGGCGGGTGCGACGGTGAGTGGCTTTGATCTATCGCAGGTGGAGGAGGGACTCACCGAATACGGTGTGGTCAGCGAGGAAGAACAGTGGGAGAATCTGCAGTATTTCCTCGAGCGCACGGTGCCCGTGGCAGAAGAGGCGGGCGTGAAGATGGCGATGCATCCCGATGACCCACCGCTGTCGCCGATCCGCGGTGTGGCGCGTATCATGAGCAGTCTCGACAACTATCAGCGCATGCTCGACATGGTGCCCAGTCCGATGAATGGGATCGGCTTGTGCCAGGGGAACTTTGGTCTCATGACGGATGATCTGCCCGCGGCGATCCGGCACTTCGGTGGCCAGGGAAAGATCCACTTCGTGCATCTGCGTGATGTGCGCGGGACACCGGACAATTTCCAGGAAGCCTTTCACGACGATGGCCAGCATGATCTGGCGGAATGTCTGCGTGCCTATCGTGATGTGGGTTTCGATGGCGTCTGCCGTCCCGATCACTATCCGCGCATGGGCGATGAGTCCTTCGATGACGAACTGCGTCTCGCTCGGCTCTTTGCGGTGGGCTACATCAAGGGGCTGCAGCAGGCGGTGTATAGCGAACCGGTTGTGGCGGATGCATGAGGTGCTCGTGAGGCGATCCCATGGTTGAGGAAACCGACCGACTGCTCAGCGTCGGCCAGGGGGAATTCACCCTCGACCGGTATCCACGGCTGGCGCGCGAGATGTTACGCGCCTGGGATGCGGCAGATGAGTATGTGCTGAATCATCTGACGGAGTTGGGTGTGGCAGGCGGATCGGGGCTGGTCGTGAATGATGGCTTCGGGGCGCTGACTGTGGCGTTGGCTGGGGCGTCGAGCGCTCCGTGGGCCGTGCAGATGCAGTCGGACTCGTGGCTTGCGCATGCCGGTACTCGTGCGAATCTCGAGGCAAACGAGATCGACGTAGATGGTGTGGCGATGCTGGATCCTCTGGCGGAGCCAGCGCCTTTCGATGCGCTGCTGTTCAAGGTGCCGAGGAGTCTTGCCCTGCTGGAGGATCAGCTGCAGCGGCTGCGTCCACATCTGAGGCCGGACACGGTGATTGTCGGTGCGGGCATGGTGAAGCAGATCCACACATCGACGCTGCAGTTGTGCGAACGCTTCATCGGCCCGACGCGCACGTCGCTGGCGCGGCGCAAGGCGCGACTCATCCATTGCACACTCGATGCGACGCTGGATGTGCCGACCAATCCCAAGCCAACACAATATCGCCTGGATGACACGAAGCTTGAGCTGTCGAATCACGCGGCCTTGTTCTCACGTGAACAGCTCGACGTGGGGACGCGATTCCTGCTGGAGCATCTGCCGCGTTCACCACAGGCACGGTGCATCGTCGATCTGGGGTGCGGCAATGGTGTGCTCGGTATCGTCGCCGGCCGCCACCATCGGCAGGCGGCCCTCGTTTTCACGGATGAGTCGGCCATGGCCATTGCTTCGGCGCGTGAGAATGTGGCGGCCGCCTTCGACGACGAGCGTGACATCACCTTCCATTGGACGGATGGTCTCGGCGGGGTGGCAGCCGATACGGCGGATCTGATCCTGTGCAATCCACCCTTCCATCAGCAACAGATCGTCGGCGACGCGGTGTCGTGGCGCATGTTTCAGCAAGCACGCAAGGTGCTGCAACCTGGTGGGTCTCTGTGGGTCGTCGGCAATCGCCATCTGGGGTATCACACGAAGCTGCGACGCTTGTTTGGAAATGGTGAGATCATTGCCAGCAATCCGAAGTTCGTCATCTTGAAGGCGACAAAGCGTGGATAGGGCGAAAAATCAGCAATGAATCAAAGGGCAATGGAGACAATATGAGTACGGGATGGCAGGCAGGTTCAGGCCGTTACGACGACATGACCTACAATCGCTGTGGTCGCAGTGGGCTGGATCTGCCGGCCCTGTCGCTCGGGTTGTGGCACAACTTCGGCGGTGTCGCCGACTTCGACACGGCGACGGCGATGGTGCAACGTGCCTTCGATCTGGGCATCACGCACTTCGATCTGGCCAACAACTACGGTCCACCACCGGGCTCGGCGGAAGAGAGTTTCGGCAAGATTCTAGCCAAGGATCTGGCGTCGCATCGCGATGAGCTGATCATCTCTTCCAAGGCGGGCTGGGACATGTGGCCTGGCCCCTACGGCGACCTTGGTTCGCGCAAGTATTTGATCGCCAGTCTCGACCAGAGTCTGCAGCGTATGGGTCTGGATTATGTGGATATTTACTACCATCACCGCCCGGATCCAGAGACGCCTCTGGAAGAAACGATGGGTGCCCTCGATCACATCGTGCGCCAGGGGAAGGCGTTGTATGTGGGCATCTCGTCGTACGATCCCGAGCGCACGCGGGCGGCAGCGGCGATCCTGCGGAATCTCGGTACACCTTGCCTGATCCATCAGCCTTCGTACAGCATGCTCAATCGGCGTGTGGAGGACGGGCTGCTGGACTCACTCGCCGAACTCGGGATTGGCTGCATCGCTTTCTGCCCCTTGTCTCAAGGTTTGCTCACCAGTCGCTATCTGGATGGCATTCCACAGGATTCGCGCGCCGCCAGTGCGCACGGATCGTTGCAGGAGGCCGCCGTGACACAGGAGAAGGTGGCGCAACTGCGTCAGTTGCATGACGTCGCCCAGGAACGTGGCCAGACGCTGGCGCAGATGGCCCTGGCGTGGGTGCTGCGTTGGGAAGAGGTGACGACGGCACTGATTGGAGCCAGTCGCCCGGAGCAGATCGAAGAGAATGTGGGTGCCTTGTCAGCGCCCGACTTCACGGATGAGGAACTGCAACGCATCGACGACATTCTCGCCGACGCGTGAGGCGGCTCATGCGGCTTGGGTCCACCGGGCCCAGCTTCGACGCACGGCGATTTGCAGGGATAGCACCTCTGTGAGTTCAGCCAGCAACAGCGCACCGACGGCGACGAAGATTCCTGCAAGCCGACCGTCTACGACGCCCATGACGAGGGCCGCAACCAGCACGATCGCCTTGGCAACGGCGGCGGTCTGGATGCGTCGAGTCGTCCCGAGGGCCACGAGGGTACCCGAGTAGAGGGATCGCCAACCTTGCATGAAGGGGACGACGACCAACAGTGCGTATCCCTGCCAGGCGTAGTCGCGAACTTGCCCGGTCAGGCCGATGACGTCACCGAAGAACCAATCTCCCGCTGTGGGCCAGAGGAAAATCGCCAGCAAGGCGGTCGTGCCGAGACTCAATGACAACATCCAGCGGCGCACGGCGACATAGCTGACGGGATCCTTCACACGTGCGATCACGACCTGCTGCGCATTCCACAGATGGGTCCGCATGAGCCAGATCACCGAGATACAGACGGGGTAGGCGGCAAGAGACGTCATCGTCTCCGGTGTGCGCGCCATGGCCGCTTGAATCACCGGCTCCAGGCAGGCGGACAGGCCGGCGGAGACTGCCAGGGGGCGATACAAGCTCAGGATGTAGCGAGTGGAGCGTTTCTCTTCAGCGAAATCGTCGACGCGGTGCGGCATGCGTGGGTGGTCGCCCTGCCGTAGTCGGCGCGTGGGCCACCAGACGGTGAGGACGTAGACCGCATTTCCCGCCAGCAGCGCCACAGCGGCGGCGACGGCGCCTGGGATCTTCACATACACGGCACCAAAGACGCCAAGGGTCGAAGCAGCCAGATAGAAGAGCGCGCCGAGCCCAATCGGATTGGCGTGATCGAAACTGACCAGAACCCCCTGATAGTAGGCGCGGCCGATGGTCAGCAATGGTGAGGTGGCCATCAGCCACATCGCCGGTGGGCCAAGGGCAGCGATGGCATGAGGGATCCCAAGAATCTGCTCGGTGAAGGCGAGGAAGTTCGACGGAATCGACAGGACCAGTAGAGGGATGGTGGCGACACCACCGAGGACCAACACAACACGTCCTAGTCTGCGTACCATGTCGGCATCGACACACAGGGCGGTGACGATCTGACGTATGCTGAACAGGGGTGAGATCAGTGGTGTCGTGAGGCTGAGCAGAACAGAGAACGCAGCGAGGGCCAACTCCGGATCTTGCGTGCGCGCCAGTGCTGCTGAAACGATGGGGCGCGCGATCGGGAAGAAAGCGCCCGACATGGCGAGAGGGAAAAACAGTACGTAGAGACTGCGCATGGACAGAGCTGGGTCTTGCGTGGTGCCGGGCGTGGTTGGCTGCAATGCTCAGGCGCTGGTGTCAGTGTCAACGTCAGATACTGGTGGTGCGGCGAGTCGCGCAAAGTCGTGATCCTGATCAGGGTCGCCGACGATTCCTACACGATCACCTGCTTCGAAGCGGAATTCGGGCCCGGGATTCCTGTGGCTCGCACCGTCACGCAGAATAGCGACGACGGAAGCTCCGGTCCGAGTTCGCAGGGAGAGTTCGCCGATGCTGTGACCGACACACGGGCTGTGGGGGGGTAACTCGATCCACGCCAGTTCCAGGCCATTTGTGGCGAGCAATTCCTCGACGGCCCGCGCGTCGCCCTCCGTGTACAAGGGCGAATAGAGCTCGTGGCGGACGGTATCGGTGAAGCGCTCAACCTGGCCGGGCAGGAAGTCGAGATGGATAAGGGCCTGGCGCAGGAACTCGAGACTCGCCTCGAATTCCGGCTGGATCGCCTCGAAGGCACCCTTTTCGTGCAGATCGCGGATCTGATCGATGTCGGCAGCGCGAGCGATGATGTGGATGTCGTCATTGACCTGACGGGCGGCGCCCGTGATCTGCAGGGCCAAGACCGCATTCGGCAAGGTCACCATGAGCAGCCGCGCCGCATGAATGCCCGCCGCCTCGAGGACCACTGCCTGGCTGGCATCGCCATAGATGGCAGGCAGGCCCGCTTCCTGACACTGTTCAAGGCGCACGTGGTTCAACTCGATCATGACAAAACGGATGTCGAGTCGCTGCAGGATGGCGGCAATGTGCTGGCCCACTCGGCCACCCCCGGCGATGATGACGTGATCATGCAGGCCGTCGACTGGCAGATTCACTGTCGCCAATGGATCAGACGCGCTCTGGCGCTGCAGTAGTCTGTAGAGGGGTGCTGTGAGTCGCGTCGCAAGGGGGGTGATAAACATCGTCACGAGGGCGACAGCCAGAACCAGCGAGAACAGGTGGTCGTCAATGGCTCCTGACTCGCGACCGACACGGGCCAGGACGAAGGAAAATTCGCCAACCTGGAACAGGCCCAGTCCTGCGGCGAAGGGGATGACATTGCCATAGCCGAAGAGACGGCTGATGCCGGCGAAGATGACACTTTTACCGATGGCGATGAGTCCTACGGCGATGGCGACCTCGGTGATATTGTCGACAAGCCAACCCGGGTCGAGGAGCATGCCCACGGAGGCGAAAAACAGGAGACCGAACAGGTCACGCAGGGGGATGATGTCGCTGAGGGCCTGGTGGCCGTAGTCGGATTCGGACAGGACCATGCCGGCGACGAAAGCACCGAAGGCGAAGGAGAGGCCGAACAGATATGTGCCGTAGCCGATCCCCAGGCCGAGGGCGGTGACGGTGAGCAGAAACAGTTCGCGCGAATTCCAGCCGGCGATGGCGCGCAGGATCGCCGGAATAAGGCGGACGCCGACGACGATCATGAGGATGAGGAAGACGGCGGCCTTCAGCCCAGCAATCCCCAACTGTGCCAGACCCACATCCGGTTGTGAAAGACCGGGCAACACGATCAGCAGAGGCACAACAGCCAGATCCTGCACGATGAGCATGCCGATCATGAGGCGGCTCGACAGGGTGCCCATCCACCCCTGGCTCATGAGCGTACGCAACAGGACCATGGTGCTGGAGATGGAGATCATGCCGCCGAACCACACCGCCTGCAGCGATTCCATCCCCATCCAGCGGGCGACACCGTAGCCCCAGGCCATGCTCAACAACAGCTGCAGGGGCGTGCCGATGAGGGCGATGCGGCGCACGGGTTTGAGTTCGCCGAAGGAGAATTCGAGGCCGATGGCGAACAGGAGCAAGGCGACGCCGATTTCGGCGAGAAACTCCAGTTCATGCACATCGTGCACGTTGCCGGTGACGGACGGCCCCAGAAAAACACCGGCGACGATATATCCGAGGATGACCGGTTGCTGTAGTCGGTGCGCGATGGCACCAAAGACCAGCGACGCGACGACGATGAGGATGATGTCAGCAGCGATGCCCAAGGAGATGTCCCGTTATAGAGGTTTGGCGCCAGGTGTGGACGACAGGAAGCTCCTGCCGGATCTTGAAGTCAAAGACAATCAAACTTCAGAAGGAGAGAGAGAATGGTCCGTCTTGGCCTGCTGTCCGCAGCACATGTACACACCAAAGGATTCCTGAAGAACATAGCCGACAACGATGACCGCAATGTCACCGTTATCTATGACGATGTAGCCGATCGTGGCCAGCGCTACGCCGACGATGCGGGTGCCGAATACAGCGGCGATCTGGAAGCGACGTTGGCGCGAGATGACGTGGATGGTTTCATCATCTGTTCGGCGAACACCCAGCATGTGCCCTTGCTGCAGGCGGCGGTGCCCGTGGGCAAGCCGATTTTCTGCGAAAAGCCATTTACCACGTCGGCCAAGGATGCAGTGGACTTGCACGCCCTCATTCAGAAGCACAAGACGATCGTGCACATGGGCTATTTCCAGCCCTTCACGGCGCAGATGCAGGGTGTCATCGCGCACGTCGCCAGTGGCAAGCTCGGAAAGATCACCCACGCGCGTTATCGCAATGCACACCACGCCGCCTACGGGCGCTGGTTCGATTCGCCCGATGTGAACTGGTTTACCCAACCTGATCTGGCAGGTGGTGGCGCGTTCATGGATATGGGCACACATGCCGTGCACCGGCTGATCAGTGTTCTTGGCCCTGTTGAGAAGGTGATGGCGACGATCGGCAATGCGGCTGGTATCTATCCGGATGTTGACGACCACGGTATCGCCTGGCTGCGATTCGCCAATGGCACCCTGGGTACAGTGGAAGCCTCATGGGTGCAGACCGGCGGAATGAGTGGTTTCGAGATCACCGGCAGTGAAGGCACGATCTTCGAACATCCCGACAAAGGCATGCTCGCCACGGCGCCAGGAGAGGATACGACGGTCGTCGTAGATGGTGAGGCACGACCGACGACGGTAGATCGTCTCGTGGCGGCGATTCGGGGTGAACTCAGCAGCGACGAGCTGGCAGCTGATCTGCTGTGTGCGGTGAATGCCGTTGCCGTGATGGATGCGTGTTACGCGTCGGCTGAGTCAGGCGGCTGGGTTGATGTGATGCAGGTGGGCGGCTGAAGCAGAGGGCGGCAGGTCTGAACACGCGTCCGACCAGCGTCGAACATGGACGCCCTGTTTGCTGTTGACAACATTCCACCGTGGCAGATACCGTCGCTGTGAGTCCATACCGCGAATCGGGCATACGATTCAGGCGGGATTGGGCCGATCTGGAGCCCGGGCACTCGACGGTTAACGGCCTGCGAGGGTCTGCGACATAGCGGCTGAACAGCACCGCTCAGGTTGTGGTGGACTGATGAGGTCGGGTTTCGACCGGAGGCGGGAGCTTTGTGCTCTCGCCTCTTTGTCATATCACGTCGACGTGATGCCTAGCTAGTGTGTTCTACAGCTTCACCGCGGCGAGAATGGTGCCCGTCATGGCACCCGTTATCGCGATCAGAATCGAGGTCTGGCGGCTGAAGCGCTGATCGATTCGCTGTGTCATGTCGTCGAAGCGACGACCTGTCTCTTCGAAACATCGATTGGTTTCAAGCCTAAGATCGCGAATGTCCTGGCGGACATCCCGCAAACCATCCCGCAGGTAGGTGAAGCCCAAGCGCATGCTGGCGTCGTCGCGTGTCATCTGAGATTGATCCTGATCGGCCATCGGACTACAGCTTCATTGCGGCAATAATGGCACCCGTCATCGCACCCGTCGTGGCGATCAGAATCGAGGTATGGCGACTGAAGCGCTGGTCCATTCGCTGCGACATGTCCTCGAAGCGTCGATTCGTTTCAAGCCGAAGCTCACGAATGTCCTGCCGGACCTCTTGCAGGCTATCCTGCAGGTAAGTGAAACCCATGTGGAAATTGGCGTCGTCGCGTGTCATCTGAGACTGGTCCTGATCGGTCACTGGTGATTTCTCCAAGGTAGCTGTGCTGGGGGGACTCAGCAACTGCAGGAATCGTGCCGTCCTTTCTTCTCTGAGGCGCGCTGGCAGACTGGGTTGGACAGGTGACGTTCGCGTGTGGTTTCGGCACCGCAGCCGACACAACACATGTCCATCCGGAGCTGAGGAATTGGCCACGATCGAGTGCCGTGACCAGCGACGGTCATATCTCGAAATGACTCACCGAGTCTGGGGTTCTAACAAAAAAGCCGGCGTTGGGATCAACCCCACACCGGCTCTCTTGATTCTGTATGATGCAGCTTGCCCGTGAACTACTCCTCGGCCGAGATATCGTCGTAAAACTTGACGATGTCACCGCGATCCTTGGAGGCGTTGAAGGCCATGCCGGAGCGCGGGTGCTCGTTCAGCAGCCCCGTCATCATGTAGGGATAGTCGAAGCCCCACCCGAGTTTTTCGCGCATGGGCTCGATGTGCTGCTGGATGCAGTCGAGGACGGGACGCAGGTGATATTTGGGGTTGTGCAGGAATCCCAGGAGCAACTCCATCTGGCAGTTTCCGGCGCCACGACCGAGACCGGCGAAGCTGGCGTCGAGGTAGTTTGCACCCTTGATGATCGCCTGGATGGTATTGGCGAAGGCGAGCTGGCGATTGTTGTGGCAGTGGATGCCCACTTCCTTGCCCGTGCCCTTCAGAGCGACGAGATGCTTCTCTACCAGGGCCTCGACCTGCTCGGAGTAGAGGGAGCCGAAGCTGTCGACGACATAGATCGCGTCGACGGGCGTCTCACCCAGCATTTCCAGGGCTTCGTCCAGTTCGCGCTCTGGAATCGTCGACCCCGCCATGATGTTGCAGCACGTCTCGTAGCCCTTGTCGTGTGCATCCTGGACCATTTTCATGGCCAGTGGAATCTGGTGGATGTAGCAGGCGACACGGATCATGTCGAGGACGCTCTGGTCCTTCGGTAGGATATCCGTCTCGTAGTCGCTCTTCTCGGCGTCTGACATGGCAGACAGCTTCAGGGGCGTGTCATTGTCGCCGACGATGCGACGCATGTCCTCTTCACGACAGTGGCGCCACGGCCCAAATTCGCTCGTGGGAAACTGCGACTGCGAGTTGATGTAGCCGATCTCCATGTAGTCGATGCCACCAGCAACACAAGCATCGTAGACACCCTTGACGACCTTGTCGTCGAAGTGGGAGTCGTTCATCAAACCGCCATCACGTATGGTGGCGTCGAGGACTTTGATTTCCTCGCGATAGGACAACCAGCGTTCGGTGGCGGTATCTGTCTTTGTTTCAGTCATCTTCAGCTCTCGTCAACAGCGGGGGAGTGACTTCGGATCAGCACAGAAAACTCGGCACCTGCGGCTTTTTGCGCCACCCTGAGGGTCGATTCTAGGTAGCAGATCACACAGCATATCATGCGGTCTGGTGGGGCGCCGTACTATCCCAGCGGCGTATCGGCGTACGTGTCGTAACCGATGAGCAACTCTACATCCTCCAGAATCAGTGTGCCAGGCAGATCGCTGGGACGCTCCAGCAGGGTCACTTCGAGCACATTCTGCCCACACGTCGGTGGGATTGAACGCAGGTCGAGTTCGACCCACTGTCCTGAGTATGGATCGATTTCCCGCATCGGCCAGCGGCGCAGCGGCACGTCTGCCAGGGACTGGCCATTCAAGGAGAGGGCCAGCCGATCTGCGGCAACGAGATCGGTGAAGGCGAGGCGCAGATTCACCTTTGTCGCATTCGGTTCGTCGGCAACACTCTCGGCAATCGTGAAGTGAATCTGCCGTGGTTTCCCCAGATCCGACGCCGGATCAAAGGCCAGAGGCAGTTGCGCCGGGTAATCGTGATCGCCCGTCGCTTCGACCTCACGGCGCAGGACATAGTGACGATCCTTGCGTGCCAGTTGTTCGGGGTGGGCAAGCTCGGTCAGGATCGAGCGCTCCCCGGATCCCAGAGGCCAATGCATGAACCATGCATACAGGCCGTCGACGCCCACCTTCCACGCATTGCTGGCGGCGGCGCGATACATTGCAGCAGAGGCATAAATTCGTTGCGTCAGCGGTCGATTTTCTTCGGAATAGTAGGGCTGCAACATGGCATAGACCGATGTCTCTGTGTCGGCTGCAGCATCGACGAGCCACTGGATGGGCATGTTCGGATCCAGTGTCATGTAACCGTAGACGAGAGGCACGACGTAGTCGACGAGACCCTCTTCAATCCAGATCTCAACCTCTAGCCCTGATGCCGCATTGAGCTCGCGTGTCGGATAGACCCTGGCGCCGATGAGGGCCGGTGTTCCAGTCTTCTCGTGTGCCATGCTGCGGACGCGGCGCATGAAATCGGTCATCATCGGCGCGTGACGCTGCAAGTCGGCGGTGGGAACCCACCAGTCTGTGCCCATGGGGGCGGCGGCAAAATCCAGTTCGATGCCATCGGTGGGATAGTCCAGGGCCAGTTCGCGCAGCACGCCAAACTGGTGATCGCGCACGGCGTCATCAGCCATCCCTTGCCCACCATCTCGCTGGGCCACGTTCTGCCCGGCGCCGGGAAAGGCACCCATGCGCTGCGAGGCGATGAACTCCATGCCTTGTTCGTGGGCGCGCTCGATCAGGACGGTCAATGGATCGAGACCACGATCGATGAGACTCTGCATGTTGTGCCAGACGCGCCAGTAGGCGGACATGGTGAGCGGTTCGCCGTCGCCGAAGCGCTTGCCAATGCGCGAGGGATAGAACAAACCGTCATCACGGGAGACACCATACACGAAGGTGTCGATACCCGTGCCTGCTACCTCGTCTACTGGCCCCCAGGCGTCTTCCAGACGCATCGGTGGTTCGTGGACAAACAGATAGTAGTGGCGGGCATCGTTGAAGTAGATCGTACGTTTGCGTTTCATCGTTGCGTGCTCTCGAATCAGGATGGCGAGTTGCTTGCTGCTTCTTCGGTGGACTGCGGCACACCACTCGCGTCGCCGCCGAGCCAGCGGTAGGCACGCGGATACAGGGCCAGGGAGCGATCCTCAAGGGGCAGGGAAAGAGGCACACTACCACGCAGAGCGGAGTGTTTGGCTGCGACGGCGACTTCCAGCGACTTGAGCAGGTCGTGCCCAGAGACAAACAGCTCGTCTTCGTGTTCGACGCCCTGCGCCAGAATCCTCAAAAAGGACTGAATCGATGTGCCGAGATAGCCGTACTGCGGATACTCTGCTGGCTCGTATTGTGGATCGATCGGTTGCCGTCGTCCTTGGGCATCGAAGCCGCGAAAGATCTGCGGCACGTCCCAATCCCAGCGCACGAGGGTGTCCTGGGTCCACACTTCCACCCCACGGCAGGGGGTCTCGTCGGTGAAGACGGGGCACACCAGACCACTGCTCAAGCGAAACTGACCATTGATCTGCAGTCCCTCGTCATCTTCCTGTTCCAGGGCTTCAGGCGGGTCGCCCCAGGCGGTGACCTCTGTTACTTCTGCACCCGTCAGCAAGCGCAGGACGGCGATGTGCTGGCAGCCGCCACCGGAGATTTCACTGCCAAAACGATGCACACTGGCCCCCAGGATGGGGCCGAACTCGCCTGATTTGAGTCGTGCTGCTGCCTGCTGAACCTCGGTCATGGCACGCTGCAGATTGCCGCCCGCAAAGACAGCACCCGCTTGCGCACAGGCATCGACCATCTCATCTACGTCGCTGAGCACGGCGCCAATCGGCTTGTCTGTGGAGATGCCGCCAACACCTGCCTCGGCAGCAGCGATGACGGCGTCCTTGATGTATTTGCCGGGTAGTACAACGGCGACAATATCAGGCGTGACGGTATCGAGCATCTGACGCGCATCAGCGAACAGGGCATCGACACCAAAACGCTCACCCACAACCCGGAGGCGCTCTGGATTCATTTCGGCAATGGCGACCAACTCGGTCTCAGGCAGCGTGTTGTAGGCCTCCGCATAGAGCTGACCCATGCGGCCGCAGCCAATGATCCCGACGGTGAGGGGCATGACAATTCTCCAATAGGTGTAGTTATTCGACGTTGGCGACGTAAGGTAGCGCCCGGCAAGCGCCTCGGCGACTTGCCTGCAAGCCAGTGATATACCTGCTTGGGGAAATCAACAAGCAACAGGAGGATGTATGGAACGTGCCAGTGACCAGACGATCGCCGCGCTGGGAGAACTTGATACACCAACCGTATTTAATGCGTTGGTCGAGAAGAACGGGTTACCAAACGAGCAATACACCGATCAGTCGATCAGATGTCTGCTGCCGGAATTGGGGACCTACGTCGGGTATGCCATGACGGCTGAGATCACCACCAATGATCCCGATTCACCGGCCATTCCCTGGCACGAGTACTACGAATACATCGAGGCAGCATCGGGCCCACTTGTCGCCGTCATGCGCGATGTAGACTCGCGGCCGGGACGTGGTGCCAGTTTCGGCGATGGCATGGCGGCTCTGCACCAGCGCCTTGGTGTCGTCGGCGCCGTCATCGATGGGACGATTCGTGATCTGGATGGCATCCGTCGGGTTGGATTGCCGATCCACGCATGGGGGCGCGTGCCCGGCCACGGTGTATTCAATCTGACACGCTTCAACGAACCCGTCACAGTTGGGCAGTTGCGCATCCAACCGGGTGATCTGGTGTTGGCAGATGGCGATGGCTGTGTGCGGATCGAGGTCGAAGAAGCGGAGGACATCGTCAAGGTCGCCCACGAAATTCGCGACAAGGAAGCCAAGATTCATGCGTCCTATGCCGATCCGAACTACACGACGGCGCAGGTGAGGCGTTGAATATGGCTCCTGGTGCGCCTGATCTCGCCCTATGACGCAGGAAAAGTGGGAACAACGCTGGCACCCTCTGCGTCAGGAGTGGGTCATCATTGCGGGCCACCGACAGGATCGGCCCTGGAGTGGTGAAACCCTCGCCGCAGAAGATGAGCAGCTACCGCAGCATGTGGATAACTGTTATCTGTGCCCGGGGAATACCCGCGTAAGCGGCGAGGTGAATCCCGACTTCGCGGGGGTACACGTTTTCGACAATGATCACCCATGTGTCGGTCCCTTGGCTCCCGAAAATCTGGCCTCGGCACCTGGCGTCTACGACAATGCCCCCGCTACGGGTCTGGCACGCGTCATCTGTTATGGACCGGAGCATCATCTGCGCTTGAGCCGGTTGCCCTTGCCACGGGTCGTCGAACTGCTGCAGACCTGGCAACAGCAGTACGCTGAGCTAGGTGCCCGTGACGAGATCGACCATGTCCTGATCTTCGAGAACAATGGCGATGCGGTGGGTGTTTCCAATCCTCATCCGCACGGACAGATTTACGCGACGAACTTCATTTTCAAAACAACAGAGACTGAAGTGGCAGCCAGCGAAGCTCACCGGCAGGCAACAGGTCGCGGGCTCTTCGAGGATATGATTGCTAGTGAGCGGGAGGATGGACGTCGGATTCTTGATGAGGCCGACACGGCGCTGAGTTTCGTACCCTATTGTGCACGTTATGCGTATGAGGTGTTCGTCGCACCCAAGCAGCGGCATGCATCGATCGCAGATCTGAGTACGACAGAAATCGACGATCTCGCCGTCGTTCTGCGTTCGCTCCTGGCTCGCTATGACAATCTCTGGCAGATGAGTTTTCCCTACGTGATGGCCTTGCACAATGCACCCACCGATGGCGCCGACTACTCAGCCCATCATTTCTACATCAGTCTGCATCCGCCATTGCGGAAACCAAATCTGTTGAAGTATCTCGCCGGACCAGAACTCGGTGGTGGAAACTTCATCGCCGATACATGGCCCGAAGCTAAGGCGGCCGAACTACGTGCTTGCCCGACGACCCACTACGTCGAAGACCTGTCCGCAAAGGATTGATGTGAATCCCGCCGATACACTGCCCTTCATCCGTCGATTACACGAACGAATCCGGGATGCTGTCATTGCGGCGTGCGAGGGCCAGGCTGTAGAGGATCTGGCGACGATTGCCCACGACGAAGAGGGGGACACGATTTACGCCGTCGATCTGGTCAGTGAACAGCTCCTGATCGAAGCGGTGACGAGTGAACTGGCGACGGAGACGGTCGTCGTTCTTGTGGCAGAAGGTATCGAAGGCGGACAGATCGTATTGCCCGCAGGAGCAGAGGCGTCCGCCGCGACACTGCGAATCATCGTGGATCCCATCGATGGCACACGGGGTTTGATGTATCAGAAGCGGCCCGCGTGGATCCTAACAGGTGTTGCCCGTGAACGCGGTCCTGAGACAGCACTTGCTGATATCGAGCTGGCGGTGATGACGGAGATTCCGCTGGTGAAGCAGCATCAGTCCGACATGCTTTGGGCCATACGTGGTGAGGGTGCCCATGCAGAGCGTTACGATCGCATCCGCAAGCAGACACAACCTCTGACCTTGCGGCCGTCGACGGCGACCAGTATTGGTCACGGCTTTGCGCAGGTGTCACGATTCTTTCCGGGGGCGCGGGCCGATCTTGCTGCTATCGACGACGCCATCTGTCGACACGCCCTTGGGCCGATCCAGCCCGGGAAGGCACAGTGTTTCGAGGATCAGTACATCTGCTCCGGTGGCCAACTGTATGAAGTCATTATCGGCCACGATCGATTTGTTGCAGACCTGCGGCCATTGATGGAGCCCTTGCTAGCCAAACGTGGTATCCAACTCGGCATCTGCTGTCATCCTTACGATCTGTGTACGGAACTGATCGCTCGCGAGATGGGGGTCATTGTCTGCTCCCCCGATGGCAAGCCCCTCGACGCGCTGCTGGATGTTGATGCAGATGTGGCCTGGGTCGCCTACGCCAATGCAGCGATTCGCGCGCAGATTGAACCGGCGCTGCACCAGGCCCTGCAAGACGCTGGCGTTTCCCTCTGAGGCAGGGGTTATGTTCCGACTCACTACAGACCGGCAACTGCCAGGCGATGTGACACGAGTCGTAGAGCGCTGTCAGCAATCGAGCCGGGAGCAATCAGCAGGGGGCGCGGATTCGTTCAGGTCAGATTCATCTATATGGATTACGCGAGCGCCGGGGCGAATGGATGTGATGGGTGGCATTGCCGACTACTCTGGGTCATTGGTGTTGCAGATGCCGATTCGTGAGGCGGCTGTGGTGGCATTGCAGCGCGAGCCATCCTCGCGACAGATACGGCTGCAAAGTCCCGGTGCGGTTGACCGCAGCGCGGCCTTCGCCTTTCAACTCGACGACCTGATGTCAGGCGACGCACCCGTCGATTACGATACAGCGCGGCGTTTTTTCGGCGCCGAATCTCAGCACAGTTGGTCTGCCTACCTAGGTGGCGCCTTCGTCGTGCTCATGCGTGAGTGCGGCATTCATTTTGATGTGGGGTGTCACATTCTGTTGGACTCGCAGGTGCCCGAAGGCAAAGGCGTGAGTTCCTCAGCTGCGATCGAAGTGGCGACGATGATGGCCATTTGTGCTGCCTACGACATCGAGTTGGCACCGCGAGAGTTGGCGATTCTGTGTCAGAAGGTGGAGAATCTCGTTGTCGGTGCGCCCTGTGGAATCATGGATCAGTTGGCCTGCGCCTGTGGTGAGAAGGATCGTCTCCTGGCGATCCTGTGTCAGCCTGCTCAATTGCTGGGTACGATCTGCCTGCCGGACGATCTGACGGTCTGGGGCATCGACTCCGGTATTCGCCACGCCGTGTCGGGTGCTGACTATGGCAGTGTCAGGACGGGTGCCTTCATGGGTCTGCAAATACTGCGACAGGTCGCCAATGTGCAGGCGGGGCCGCAGGACCGGTGGGCTGGTTATCTGGCGAATGTCTCACCCCATGAGTGGATGCAATGGGCGTCGCAGGTGCCGGCCGTCATGAAGGGGGATGCCTTCGCGAAAACCTACGGGGGCATCGAAGACACGGTGACCCAGGTAGAGGCTCAGCGCGACTACGCTGTGCTGGCGCCGACGGCACATCCCATCGAGGAGCACCAACGTCACCGCACCTTTGCCGAGTTGTTGCTGACGCGAGAAACCGACCGCCGCAACGAGCTGCTTGGCGAGCTGATGTTCCAGACCCACGCAAGCTATTCTCTCTGCGGTTTGGGTTCAGATGGCACAGACGAACTCGCCGCAGCTGTCGATCAGCCCGAGAGTCGCGCCGCCGGGTTGTTTGGTGCCAAGATTACCGGTGGAGGATCAGGTGGCACTGTCGCGATCCTCGGTGCGTCTGCCGCTGAAGGTTATGTTGAACAGATCGCGGCCACCTATGCAGCGGGGCATGAGCTCTCACCCTATATCTTTACCGGTTCCAGTCCCGGTGCGGCCCAGTTTGGAGTCGTACGCCTGGATCCAAACTGACACGTAGACACCTGAACACCAACCAGGAGAGACGAGCATTCGAATTCTCGTTACAGGGGGAGCCGGCTACATTGGATCTCACTGCTGCAAGTATCTGAGCCAACAAGGGCACGAGCCGATCGTGCTCGACAATCTGTCTATGGGTCATGAGAAGGCCGTTCGTTGGGGACCACTGGCCAAGGTCGACCTTCGTGATCGTGACGGTGTCCTCAATGTCTTCAAAGAGTATCGGCCGGAAGCGGTCGTCCACTTTGCTGCGTGCTCCTTCGTCGGTGAATCGATGCAAGATCCGGGGAAGTACTTCGCCAACAACACTGTGGGTAGCCAGAATCTTCTCGATGCTCTCGTGGCGCACGATGTCCACGATATCGTCTTCTCATCGACGTGTGCCACATATGGCGAGCCTGACACCATGCCCATCAGCGAGCAGACGCCGCAGCATCCGGTGAATCCGTACGGGCAGTCGAAGTTGATGGTGGAGGAAATGCTCGCATGGTATGGGCAGATCCACGGCCTGCGCTGGGCGGCGCTGCGCTATTTCAATGTCGCCGGTGCGGATCCTGACGCTGAGATCGGCGAAGAGCACGATCCCGAATCGCATCTGATTCCCCTCGCCATCTGGGCTGCGCAAGGTAAACGAGATCAACTGTCTGTGTTTGGCACAGACTATCCGACCCCAGATGGAACGGCGATCCGCGACTACATCCATGTGTGGGATCTGGTACAGGCGCATTTGCTGGCCCTGGATTTTCTGCAAGCGGATAGCGGACCACTACAGGCCAATCTTGGCACGGGAAATGGTCACAGCGTGCGCCAGGTCATCGATACGGTGGGTGCTGTGACGGGGCTCGAGGTTCCCTCCCTTGATACGGATCGACGTGCAGGCGACCCGCCCGAACTGGTCGCTGACGCGCGGCGAGCGACCCAGCAGCTACAGTGGACGCCACAGCGATCGGATCTGCCGACGATGGTCGAAGATGCGTGGGCATGGTTTCGACAGCAGTCGTGAGGTGATCACGCCCCGTCGTCAAGGCATGGCATCGGGCACCGCCAGCTGGCTGAAGCGTGGAATCGATGTCCTGGTTGATCGTGTGTCACGCATGCCACGCTTCATGATCGTGATGATGTTCGCTGTCTGTGCCCACCCCGCAGCTGCCAGTGCAGCCACAGTCGCCGCCGCAACCGAAATGGATACCGTTATGATCGCAGGGGGGGGCGAAATCGATCTGCGCAGGGTCAAACAGAAGACCCTCGACTTGCTCTCGGGAGGTAGCGGTAGTGGTGTGCATCGAATTCGGGCCCAAGCGGCCCTCGACGATCGCATCGAGGAAATCCTCAGTAAAGATCGGCAGCCCCTGAGCTGGGAGGATCCAGAAGAGGATCTGTTCAATCAGCGGCTCAACCGTTTTCTCGCGCACTCCAGGACACTCGCCGAGGGTTGGGCCAGTGACGGCCGGTATTCTCACGACGAGCGTGTGCTGAATCGAGCCCTGGCGGATCTCGACAATGCCCTCGAACACTATCATGCCAAGTCACCACGCCCCGGCGCCTGGTACTACTGGCTTATCCCGATTCCCGACAAACTTGGGGCGATCGGTCTGTTGCTGGAGGAGGCTCTCCCGGCTGACCTGCGAACGAGGCTGGAGGCGAGTCTGACGCATCAGTTGCAGGAGATGAGACTGTCCGGTGCGAATGCAGCGTGGGAGGCGCGCAACCACGCCTATCTCGCCTTGCTGCAGCAGGATGAAGCGCGTCTGCAGCGTGCGGCGGAGCGGATCTTCTCAACCGTTCGCTACAGCTCGGATGGCGGTGTGCGCGAAGACTTCAGCTACCTGTTTCATGGACACATCCCCTATGCCGGCGTGTATGGTGCGGGGTATGCAGAGACGGTGGCGCAATTCATGTATCTCTTCGATGGCACTCGCTGGGCCGCCAACCCTGGCCGGCGCCAACTCATTGTCAGTCTTCTGTTGGAACACAGTCGATGGTTCATCCATCAGGGTGTGTGGAATCCTCTGGTCTCGGGTCGTGTCTATGGTTCGCGTCGTGCCGCTGCGGGTGGGCTGGCGGCGATGCTCTACATGACCCGTGTCGAGCACGATGAATCTGAGCGTCTGCGTGGCGCGATCGTTGCCCTGATCGATGAAGGCATGGGTGTGCGTGCCGACGTAGCGGCGATGGCTGATGACGTGGCAGGTGCCACCGGGCGGCCCACGAGTGGATTTCGCTTCTGGTATAGCGCTGAAATGGGCGCTTGGGCGGGGGATGGATATCACGTTGGCTTCCGACAATTCTCCAAGCGCGTCCAGGATTACGAGTACCTCTCACGCACAGGGGGCGAAGGCTGGAATCTTGCCTACGGATTCACTCACCTCAGCCGACCGGGACGCGGGTGGTTCAATGCCGGGGAGGATGGGGCACTACCTGTAGATGACATCGACTGGCGTCGCTTGCCGGGAACGACAACACGTGTCGGCGCGCAGCCGGACAACGACGCGAGTGCCAGCCCGATCGGTCACAGTCTGAATTTTGGTCGCAGTGAGATCTCCGGAGGCGCAGGTCTCGCTGACGGAGGCATAGCCGGCTTCGTGTTGCTGCCTGTGCATGGGGACTTCATCGCCCACAAGAGCCTCACCTTCTTCCCTGGTGGATTTCTTGCCCTGGGATCGGGGATCACGTCACAGGTCGTGACAGACGCCGAGGTTGCAAACGCGGCCACAGAGCGTGCTGGCATCGAGCGCCCCCCCACGGAACATGCAGTGCAGACAACACTCTTGCAGTGGGTTGCCGCAGAACTGGACGCAGCATTCGTCGTGGATGGTGTTCAGATTGAGACATCCTCAGAACCACAACTGCTACAGCAGGTGGCATGGTGTTTCATCGATGACGTGGGTATCGTCCTGCCCACGCCAACAGATCTGTGGGTGCGCCGCGCCGGGCGGGTCACGACAGTGTGGCTTGATCACGGTGTGTCGCCGCGACAGGCAACCTATGCCTACTTCGTGTTTCCCTCCACGACGATGGCGGAGACCGTGGACTTCGCCAGTGCTCCGCCTGTGCACGTGTTGCACGCAGATGAGATGGCGCATGTTGTGGCCGACAATCTGACCGATTCGCGTGGGTTGATCTTCTTCGCTGCAGGGCAGGCGGCGGGATTCACAAGTAGCGTGCCCGCTGTTGTTTATCTGCGCGGCGACGGAGAAAGCGGAGCTCTCGCCGTGCAGGATCCGACGCATCGACAGGCGACGCTCAATATGACACTGCCCCTGTCACCCAATGGCTCAGTTCGGGTCGTGGATGAAGATCTGCGGCTGACGGCTGGTGAGCGGCAACTAAGCCTTGAGTTAGAATCACAGTTGGGGCGCGTCTACAGAGCTGGATGGGGACCTGCAGGACAATCGCTGCAACCGGCGGCGCGTGTGGATCTGGCGGCCTTCTACGCCTTTCGAGCAGATGTCGAATCCAGTCCGGGTCGCACGATCATCACCGTCTATCTGCAAGATGAACCACTGGAAGATGGATACGAGCTGCGATTGGAGGGCCACAAAGGTCATCTGATCCACGTTTTCTCAGAGGCAGATGTGCTGGATCGGCCGGCAACCGGAGTCGTGCGTTATGTCTGGCGACAGCAGCAGCACGATCAAGGCAATACGCGTGTCCAGCGCGAGGGGGACTATCGCCTGCTGTTGTATACGGAACTGAAGATGGCAACAGCGTATATCACGATTCCGCACTTTGACGCGGCGGGGAATCCCCATCCTTCTGAGTTGCAGCGTGACGCCAATCGCACGCCTGACTAGGTCGGGACGTCAGCTGACACCCACCAGATACTGAAATTTCATGAACAATGTCTGGTCCGTCCGACGCAACCCGGTGTGACTCGGGTAGGGATCGTCCTGGCCACCAATTGTACCGCCCAGATAGAACACGGTGAAGGGATTCAGCTTGTAGCTGAGCAATGGTTCGAGGCTGAAATTCTGCGAGCTGTTGTATTCGTCCACATCCAGGGCGCGCCGTGTGTTGTCGATCTCGCCGATGAGGCGCACGAAGAGCTCGGGTGAGAATTGATACTGCAGTGATTGCCGCAGGATTCGCTGCCGGACAATCAGCTTGTCCGTACCAGCCGTTCGCAGACGCGTTGAATCGAAACTGAATTCAGTGCGCAACTGATCCGTCGGTCGCCAGCGAAGGTTGCCATTGATCTCGAAGGTCGGCACCAGTTCAAGGGGATTGTGTTCCGAGCCGAGCACACCGAAGCGATTGATCGCTTCGCCACGATTGACAAAGATACCGCCGCCAACGCGCTCGAAAGCGCTCGTCCCCAGATAGCCCCAAACCGTACGGGCATCATCGAATTTCACACCGCCGAACTTCTCCTGGTTGTAGAGGAAACCGCCGAGGTTGAGGAAGGTCTGGTGCTGGAAGGCGATCAGCATCGTCGGGCGCACGCCCGTGTCTTTCACATCCCCGGCGTAGTCGTATTTGCGCCACAGATACAGTCCCGGTCGGATGAAGTTGAGCTGCTTGTGATCGTCGTAGTGGACATTGTAGGTCTGCTGTGTGTGGAGAATGCGTCCGTCATTGGAAAAGATGGCACTATTGTCAGCGCGGAAACCGGGTGAATAGTCCTGATAGCTGAGATTGAAGTTCCACGTGCGTGACTGCCGGATCAGCGTCGTTTTGAAGGTGTAGCCATTGAAGCTCTCGCCATCGAAGTCGGCGGAGATCGAGTCACCCCCGACTTCAAAGGTGACATCGGGAATGATGGCGGAGAGATCTTCATCTTCCGGCTCGTTGGTGCGCGTGAGGGCGGCAAGGGCAGATAGTGTGTAGTTGTCATCGAGGCGCAGGCTACTCTCTACCAGAGCTGCCGTGTTGTTGCCGCCCACATCAAAACGACGGTCTGTGGCGGCGAAGCCGATATGTGATTGCTCGCCGATTTCCCGTTGACCACGAAAGATGTTGCTCCAGGAATTCTCTGTTGTGCGTCGAACGATCGTGCCATCCGCCAGGGGCAGAATCAGGGGTGTGTTGTCGTCGTAGGCGGAGATCATGCCGTACGTCCAATGGCCGGACTTGCCCGTCAGCTTGGTTGCACCGATGGGATCGTTGATGCTGCGTGTGTAGATCAGGTTGGCCACATCGAGGATCATGCCTGAGGCGCGCGAGTCAACCTGGAAGACGTCGCTGCCCTCCATGAAGAAGGGGCGACGCTCTTCGAAGAAGAAGGCGAAGGGTTGGTTGACGTTGATTCGACCTCCATCCGACTCGATCTGGCTGAAGTCAGGCTTGTAGGCGAAGTCGACGGCCGAGTTCGAAGAGAAGGTGTATTTGCCTGTCAGGCCGAGTCGCTCTGATGCCGGCCCTGAGTCCTGGTTGCGCCACCGGCCATTGCCACGCGCATTGCCGACGAGAACGTCCGAACGAGAACCGGAGACATAGGGAATCAGTTCCAAACCGTGCGCGACACCGGCGGTGCCAGCCAGGTCGAGGCGCATGCCACCCGCCTGTCCCATGAAACTGTTGTTGTCCTGAGAGATGGGCATCCAGGAGAATTCGTAGCGGTTCTCCCGCGGATACACGCGCACCAGGTGCACGCCCCAATCCTGTTCCTGCTGGTCCGGGTAACGAAGACTGGCGAGGGGGATCCGCATCTCCACAATCCAACGATCGTCGTGAATTGCCGCGGCCGACTCCCACACGGCATCAAAACTGATGTCCTCGCCGCCGTGCGATTGCCAGATGGCGTCGGCGCTATCGTCGTCTGAGCTGCCCTCGTGCCACAACATGTCGCCCTGAATTCCGTGAGGATTGGCGAAGAATTCGTAGGCGCGCTTGCGATCACGATACGTGTCGAGGACGATGCCGACGAAGTCGTCACGATAGATCCCATCACGATCGGTCATCGAAGCCCGCAAGCGATCGATCTGCGGGTCGTGACAGATGAAGGCTACATACAGGTTGGTGTCGTCGTGGGCGATGTATCCCTCCGTCGGCACCTGGGCGGCGACACCGTGGGTCGGCATGAACTCGGCGAAATTGTCGAAGGCCGCTGCATTCGACCAGGCCCCCTCCAACTCCCCATCGATGTGGAATGCTGTGGTCACCTTGGGTGGATTCAGGGTGGCAGTGGCACCACTGCCCAGGGCAGGATTCGAAGAAACAAGACAGGTGACGCTCAACAGGCACAGCAGCAATCGATGCATCAAGCCCTCCAGGCCAACTGTTCAGCTACTGATCACCTGGTGGGCGCAGATGCGCTCGAGGCGACAGTGGACTGAGGCAGATGTCCAGTGATTGCACAGTCTGTGCCAACTACTGCAGGATTTTCGGAGAAAGCGTCGTAACTTCAATACAAACAACCGATTACGGATATGATCACAAGCTGGTCTCGCGGCGGATCCATTGGCCATTCTCTAGGCAACGACCAGCATGCGCCGGCATGCAATCTGCCAATGTGTTGTGCTGGAAGGAGATAGGTGGCTGAGCACTTTTCGATCAGCGGCGTGACTGACATCTGGTCACGGATGGTTGGATCGCCTGGGCGGCGCGTGCCTGAAACAGGGGCGGCACTTGCCTGAGATCACGGCTGTGAGCGCCTAGATCAGGTGTGCCAGAAGGTCGACTCTGACGGTGCTTCATAGGCAATGTTCAGGTGAGGTGTCTCTAGGAGCTGATCATCTTGAGCGCGGCTGTCGAGTCCTGCTGCTGTGAGCCCCGTCGTGAGCAGGGTGCGCTCCAGTGGATAGGTCGGCTGCCCGGTCATGAACATCCGCTCGACGTTGTGCACCTGAGGTGTGAAGAAACTGGCCAGACTCTTCGTCGGTGGCACCGCGAGATACATGTTGGTCGACAGGGGGTTGTCGCGATCGTCCAATTTCGCCGCAAAGTTGAAGTCGCCGACGAGGCCATTGGCAGCGATGACCGTGCAGATCAGTCCATCGAGATGCTCGTATTGGTAGGCCCAGGGATCGGCCATGCGTTCGCGCATGACATCGATCGTTGGGAACACGTCGTTGAAGCCGGCGCGTCCCGGTGTCAGCTGGTGCGAGCGACACATGCAGGCCTCGAATAACTGTCGCGACCACCGCCCTTCGTGGTGAGCCTGCCAGAATTCGTCGCCGCGGTAGGCCTTCACCCATTTTACCCCCACCTCGCCACCGGCCCGTCGTTCTACCATGGCCTGTACGGTCTCGAAGGCATGGAAGTCACCGCCGTCGATCCAACTGCTGCAGACACACATCGCTTCTTCCACCTGCGCACCCAGTGGCAGATCGATCGATGGCGTGCGCCAGGTGACCGGCAGAGACGAGCCTGCCATGAATGGAAATTCGAGCTCTCGCGACGTGTCATACATCTTGCGCGCCCAATCCCAGTTCCAGGATAGGTGCTTGTCATTGAAGACGGGAACGCTGCGTCCACAAGAGCGAAAGACTGCCGCCATCTGTTGGAAGAATTCATAGCGGGGCCACAGCACCTGGTCCTTGTTATTGCTTGGGTATTCACCATGCTCGGCGATAAGCAAGACACCATCCACGGCCAATTCGCTGCCACCCTGCGTCAGGGCGTCACCGATCGTGGGATAGACTGTGAGCTGCGGGAAGCGTGTCTCCCGTTCGCGACTCAGGTCGTCCTCGCCGACCTGATCTACATAGAGGGAGACGACATCGATCTCAGGACGATGATGACGTCCATTCCAGCCATACCCCTCGAGAAAACGGTCGACAATGTGCTGGGCGTGCGACCACTTGCGGTAGATGGAGACGAGGGCGGCGATTTTCTTGCGAGGTGGCATAGTGGTCCGGGTGTGATGTGGGTGCGAAGCTCAAACTTGTCTTTTGCCACCACGGTATTCGTAGATCCCGCGGTTCGTCATGTTCACCAGTAAGCGGGCCTCGGTGCCACCGCGTTTCGCCATCAAGTCGAGCATCATGTCGGTTTCGCCATCCCAGGGGAAACCGAAGACGACGTCGAACTCCTGCATGTCGATGCCCAATTCGTCGTACCCTGCCGTGCCCTCACCGATCGTTCCCAGGCGTCCGTCTCCACCCTCGGGTTCCCAAAGGTATCCGGTAGGTAAGAAGCTACCCGCCGCAAAGCGTGCCTTGGACTGATTGCGTTGTGCCAGCTCACGAGCGGTCTCGACAAGACTCGCGTCGAGTTCAATACCATATGCCTCATAGCCGAGCAGGTCCGCCATGATGGTGATGACCCCCGTCGCGGATCCCCATTCAAGGAATCTGACATCTGCACCGCGATACTTGATGAGCGCCTGCAGGACGACACGATAGTTTGCTGGCTTAAAGGGGTGCCACTGCTTGCTACGCACATCCTTTTCGAAGGCAGTGGCCATTGCATCTCCTTCCTCACACAGTCCATCCAATCGTGCCTGAAGTTCTTGATCGACATCGCGGTTCATCTATTGCCCAGCGTAAGAGGTGAGAGATCGACTTCTGCGACACGCACGACACGATCGACGCCATAGGGATAGCCCGTCGCGTCGATACACAGCAACCCGCTAGCGTGAGTGAAGGCGAGCTCTTCCTGGTTGTCTACCCAGCGGACTCCCGACACGGCACTCTCCAGGCCGCGAAATGCACGAGGACCAGCGCCTGCGGCACCAACCGTCACATGTGCATCACCGCCAGCAGACAACTGGTGGATGAAAAGGTAGAGCTTGCCATCCAACTCGAGGGCGAAATCTGCCCCGTTGCCCGTCACCGCGGATAGTCTGCCCTCGTATATCAGCTTCTCGTGCGCCCCGATCCACTCGCCGGCACGTCTCAGCGTGGCCGCTTCATAATCAGGGATCCGTCCCTGCGCTGTGGGGCCCACATTCAGCAGATAGTTTGCCCCCACCTTGCGACAGGCACACAGGTTTTCAATCACATCACCCGGTGATTGGTAGTTGAAGTCCTCGGCGCCAATTCCCCAGTGCCGATTCATCGTCTGACACATCTCGGCGGCGACATACTTTTCCATGCCCTCGCGGTTCATCGGGGTCGGACGACCCTGTTCGAAGGTGACGCTGTCGATCTGAGGATGCCCCGTTTCGCCTTTTGCACCCAATCCTGTGTTGTTGATGATCATCGCTTCGGGTTGAAGTCTGCGGATCAGACCATAGAGACGATCCAGCTTCCAGTCAGCGTCGGGCTTGCTCCAATTGCCATCGAACCACAGGCCGCCAAGTTCACCGTAGTGGGTGCACAATACTTCCACCGACTTGTGCAGGTAGTCCAGATAGGCATCGAAGTCGCTGTGGAAACTGGGCTGATACCAATCCAGCGTTGTGTGATAGAAGAACGGCAGAATCCCCTCTGCCCGGCAGCCGTCGACGAATTCTGCTGCCAGATCGCGCCCCGCCGCCGAATGAGGCGCATCATGATCGCTGAGTCCACGTGTGTCGTATAGTGAAAAGCCATCGTGATGCCGTGAGGTCAGGGTGATGTATTTCATGCCGGATGCTCGGGCGGTGGCAGCGATACGACGGGCATCGAAGTCTTGTGCAGTGAAGCTCTCCTTCAGCTTCACATATTCGTCCATCGGGATCTTGCGCAGGTGTTGGACCCACTCACCCTGTCCGAGTTGGGCATAGAGTCCCCAATGAATGAACATTCCATATCCGAGGCGTTCAAAACGCTCGATGCGCGGCAGGGGGACGGGTATAGGCATGATGGTTCCTTCCGTGACAGCGAGCAGGCTGCAGAAACTCAGCGTCCGTGGAGGGGGTGTGGTATGGAGATTAAGAAACGCGGTTGTGTGTTCCACCGCATCACTTGCCGTGCGAAAATCTTCATTCGCCCGGAGATTTCCGTTTCCGCCGAAGGTTTGACACACGAGATTTGCAGGAATTGGTGCACGTTGCCAGATCTTCTCTCAGGTCCCCTAGCGTAAAGGTTCGTCCATGAGTGTACGACTGACCGAGGAACTTCGCGCCGCACTGTCGACGCCCATTCCATCCCTGCGCACACCCTTCACCGCAGATGGGCAGATCGACTGGGCCGGCGTAAGGGCCCAGGTTGACTTCGTCATCGCCGGTGGGGCGCAGACGATCATGATTACCTGGGGAGACTCCCTGCATTCTGTGCTCACAGACGACGAGATCGCCGCACTGGCCAAGGTGGTTGTCGAACACTGCGCCGGGCGTGCGAAAGTGATTGCCGCCGACAACATGTGGGCAACACCAAAGGCCGTCGCCTTCGCCGAGTATTGTGCACAGATCGGCGCGGACCTGCTGATGTTGCTGCCGCCGAACTGGGCGGCTTCGACGACGCCGGATTCGATCGTGACACATTTCAATGCCTGTGGTGTTCATCTGCCGACGATGGTCGTGACGGCCTTCTTCAATCAGGGCGGTGTGCCGCCCGTGTCAGCCTGTATGGATGTCATCGGGGCCCTGCATGAACGGGCAGACAGTGTCGTGGCCATCAAGGATGACCTGCTGGGAGAACTTGGCGTGCAGATCTGCTCGACGGTACGACCGGAATGGGTCGTCGTATCCGGGGGATTGATGCGTAATCACACGTTCCAGGCACCTTGGGGTGTGGATGGCTATCTGTCCCTGTTCATGAGTTTCAAGCCGGAGCTTGCCTGGAAGTACTTTCACGCGATTCAAGCGGGAAACTATGAGGCGGCGTGGCAGGAGATGCGGCAGGTTGAGACACCGCTGATGAAGTATCTTGGTACAGTCGAAGGTGGCTTCAACGCTGCCGTGCATGGAATCAGCGAACTCTATGGTATCAGCAGTCGTCACCTGCGAGCGCCTTACCACACGCTCACGGATGCACAGATGGAGGAGCTCGCTGATGTCCTTAAGGGCCTGGGGCTTGGCTAATGGCCGTTGTCGTTGCTCGTGATGTGCACGAGGTTAGCCTGATGAGCCCGTCATTGGAGAGAGTTATGCGCGTTTTTCTCATCGCGGTTGCTGTGACGACGTCCCTCAATATGCTGGCCACTGAACCGGTGTCGGCGCAGGGACAGCTGGAGATCTTCGGATTCTTCCAAAATACGTTCTCGCACACGACTCGGCTCAAGACGCAATTCGAGGAAGATGCCGAGCGCAATTCCTTCAGCGTACAACAACAGAATCTCTTCTTTCAGCGCGATCTCGATCGACGCTGGCGGGCCTTCGTCAACTACGAGTTCGTCAACAGCTTTTCCACAGGTCGACAGTGGGGTTCGGCGAGTCTGGAAGAGGTCTGGATTCGCTACCGAGCGGGTCGGCGTTTGAGTGTCAAACTGGGTCAGTCGATTCCCGCCTTTAACAATCTCAATCAGATCAAGACCCGAACACCACTATTGCCGTATATCATTCGGCCTCTCGTGTACGAGGCGTCCTTCAGCGACAACATCGCCATAGAGGAATATCTACCGCAGCGTGCCTTCATACAGGCCTATGGCTCCTTACCGCGCGACCGGCTCAAGTTGGACTACGCCGTCTACGTGGGAAATAGTCCCAACATTAACAACATGCCGGACGCCGGTCAGACAGGAGTCGATACAACCGATTCGTTCCTCGTCGGTGGGCGCCTGGGACTGCGCTACGATGATCTGAAGGCAGGCTTCTCCGTCACGCGTGATCACCTGGATAGCCCGGGAACGCTAACCCTCTCAACAGGTGAGACACTGTCTCTCAAACAACTGACGCGACGTCGACTTGGTGGTGATCTGTCGTGGCTTTTCGGCGATTGGTATTTGGAGTCGGAGGGCATCTGGGTGACCTACGATGACGACTCACCAGAAGTGAGCGAAGACAAGCAATTTTTCTATGCCACACTCGGCTACCGTGCCGGGGAGCGACTGTTTCTGTTTGCCAGTTACTGGCACGCCGATGAAGACTTCACCGAGACCGTCAGCTTCGTCAACGGGGGTAGCTCCGTCGAAAGGGGAGAGACGGGGATCAAGGTGCCGAATGTTGGCGCCTCCTATCAGCTGCGAGATAGTGTCATTCTGAAGGTCCACCTCGCTCAGGTGCAGATCACTGGCGTGATTCCCAACCTGTCTCTGCGTCAGGACGGCGACTTCTATCATCTTTCGACGGCTGTATCGGTGGTCTTCTGATGCGTCTGCCAAGGGAACTGTCTCTGGCACTGGTGACGCTTGTTCTTAGCGCTGGACTGCTCTGTGGCGGTGTTTGTGCACAGACGCAGGTAGATGCAGCGCTCATCGAACCGTCGATTTCCGTCGCCGTCATCGTGCACCCGAGTGTTACGTCGGATACACTGACCCGCAACGAGCTGCTCGACTACTACACGGGTGAACTTCAGGAATGGCCCGACGGGACGCGTGTCGTGATCAAGGACCTGAAGGCGAAGGGGCCTGTCCGTGCTGCGTTCTATGAGTTTCTCGGTCAGCGGCCATCGCGCCTTAAGTCTATCTGGCTACGCAACCTGCTCGCCGGTGAGGGGGAGAGGCCTGAGTCCCTCGGCGACGAGCAGAAGATGCTCGAGGTGGTAGCGGCTACACCTGGTTCCATTGGCTTTATTAGCGCTGAATGGGTCGATCCACGCGTGCGAACCATCATCCTCATCGACGAGGGCCGTTAGGGTCGCTGGTGCGGGTTCGCGACTGGAAGCTGCGCACCAAGCAGCACGTGAGTTTCGGCCTCGTGATGCTGGTGATGGCGGCAGTGCATTTCTACACGATTCACAAGATGCGCGCCATCAACGACGAACTCGAAGAGGTCTCGTCGAATTGGTTGCCCCGGGCGTTGGCGATCTCGGATGTGAGTCTGAGCTGCGCCAGTCTGCGTACCAATCAACTCAAGCATGCGTTGGCTCCCGACGCCGATACGCGAGACCAGTTGACCGTGGTCAGCATCAATCAGATTGATCAGATCAATGGCTCTCTTGATCGCTATCGCGAACTGCGCACGCAGGCCGTCGTCCAGGACCGCTTTGCCGCAGAAGAGCGCCATCACTATGGCGCATTCGATGAGGCGTGGGAGGAGTATCAGGATCTGAGTTTCACCTTCTACGGCCTGCTGTCAGATGGCAGGACGCCGGATGCTGTGAAGTTGCTCAGTGTGGATGCACAGCATGCTTTCACGCGCTTGAGTGCGAGCCTCGAAGAGCTTGTTGCCCTCAATCAGTTGGAGTCTCTGCAGGCGGCAGGGCGGGCAGCACAGACATTTCATTCGACGCGAGGTATCTCCACCTTGCTGTTGTTGGTCACGATCGGTCTATCGATCTGTATCGCGGCATTCCTTGTGCATCTGATTACGGTGCCTGTTACCCAACTGGAACGTGCCTCCGGGGAAGTCGCGCGTGGTGATCTGAACGTACAGTTGACTGTGCGAGGGGCTGACGAGATCGGCAACCTGGCGCGTTCATTCAATCAGATGACCGGTGCCCTTCGCGAGGCCCGCATCGAACGCGAGCAACAAGCAACCAAGTTGCGAGAGCAAAATCAGGAACTGGCTGTGGCCATGCGTGAACTCGAGGAAGCACAACAGCAATTGCTTCTGCGCGAGAAGATGGCCTCCCTCGGTGACCTGGTTGCCGGTGTCACCCACGAACTGAACACACCCATTGGCGCCGCACACAGTGCCGTCGATGTGATTCGCCGCTGCACCGAACGCCTCGAAGCATCGCTGCAGGCCCACCCGGAGTGGGAGGACGCGCGCCGTGCCGAGTGTGAGCGCAGCATCAAGATCATGCGCCAGAATCTCGATACGGCGGACACGGCGACCTCAAGAATTCAAGCGATCATCGCCAGTCTCAAGAATTTCGCCCGTCTCGATGAGGCCGAGCACCAGCGCGTCGACGTGCATGAGGGACTCGAGAGCACGTTGACACTAATGAATGCCGAGTTTGTTGGCAGAATTCAGATCGAGCGGAAGTATGGTGAGGTGCCGACGATCGAGTGTTTTCCCTCTCAACTCAATCAAGTATTTCAGATCGTGCTGAAAAATTCAGTCGCCGCCATCGATGGCGAGGGGCACATCACGATCGAGACAATTGTGCAGGACGAAATCGTTTGCATCCAGATTGCCGATGATGGTCGAGGGATTGAAGCGGAACGGATCGACGGGCTCTTTGGCTTTGGTTTTTCCTCCGCCGGGGGGCGCGTGCGGTTGACGGCGGGGTTGCCCACGGCGTACAACATCATGCAGCGACACGGTGGTCAGATTCGCCTCGAGAGCGAACCCGCTCGTGGTACGCGAGTGTTTCTGGATCTGCCCGTCGCATAGATGGTTGCATGGCCGCCGAATCCATCGGAGCACCGGGGGCATCAAACGAAGGTTCCCACCCATGTTTCCACGTATAGAGGACTCGGATATGCAGGATCTTCGACGCTACATCCAAGACAAGCTGCGCAGTCGCAACACATATATCGTCGCACTCATCGTCGGCACCTTTATCAATGGTTATGGCCACTTTTTGGTGCCAACACTGCGTGGTGAGACTGAGCCTCTCAGCCGATTTCTGGCTGAACTTGCCCAGTCTCCTGGCTTGGTGATCTGCTCGATTGTCCTGGCCTACGTGTTTCCCATGTGTGTCGGTGTGTATTCGTCGGTGGCCACGCGCTTTGCGACGCGTCCCATCGAGCGTCGGTCGTGGTTCCCCGACCACAAGCCGGATCCCGTATTCCGTGCCACCTCTGACGGCAAGATCTGTGACTGGGGTTCGCAGACTGGTGTGTTTTTTGAGGAGCATGGGGTGAGCAAGGCTCAGGATGTCCTTGGTGACGACACGTGGACACAAGTCATGGCGAGCGATCGAACCCACGACGAACCACTCACCGTTCGTTTCCCGCCAACCAGACGCAACTACAGCGTTGTCACGTCACCGGCACCGAATGGCGATATCAATGTCTATATGACGCGGCAACCTGAAGCTGTGACTGTCTGACGCCGTACCCGCTGACGCTGGAGACTGTTTGTGAACTCGATCGATCCCACCGCAACACGACGGCTAACCCAAGCTGAGCAACTGCATTTCAGCGAGCGTGGTTTCATCAAACCACTCCCCCTGTTTGCCGAAGATGGCGTGGCGCATCTGCAGCAGCGTTTTGACGAATTGCTCGGGAAGTTGCCTGATGGCATCGATATCAATCGCGTCAATTGTTGGCACAAGGCGAATCGTTGGGTCTACGACCAGTGTTGCACGCCTGCCGTCCTCGACTATGTGGAGGATCTCGTGGGTGCGGACTTCTATCTGTGGGGCTGTCACTTCTTCTGCAAACTGCCAGGTGGCTCCAGCGATGTGCCATGGCACCAGGATGCACAATACTGGCCCCTGACACCGGCAGAGACGGTGACCGTGTGGCTCGCTGTCTATGACACGGATGACAGCAATGGCGCCATGCGGGTTGTGGCGGGCAGTCATCGAAGTGGCATGATGGATCACGAGCAGCGGCAAGGAGAGAACTTTGTGCTGAGCCAGGGAATCGACGAGTCGCAATTCGATGCGGCCGATGTCGTCACCATCGATCTGCAGGCAGGTCAGATGTCTTTGCACGACGACCGACTGGTTCACGGTTCCGGGCCCAGTGTTTCGGGGCGTCGACGCGTTGGACTGACGATGCGTTTTTCTCCAAGCCAGGTGCATTGCGATCTGTCCGTGTGGCCGAATTTCGAAGCCTATCCCATGCGTGGTAGCGATGCCGGTCTCAATCCCGTGGGCAAGATTCCCTTGGGGGATGCGTGCCCCACGAGCATGTTTCAAATGTCCTCTGAATTTGCCTGATCCCCTGACTCGCTAAAGGTCACATCCTCTGAAGGAGCGTGAAGAACATGTGCCGAAATATCCGCACCCTCTACAATTTCGAGCCCGCCGCGACGGTAGATGAGATGCAGGCGGCGGCTCTACAGTATGTGCGCAAGGTGAGTGGATTTCGGCAACCATCTCAGGCGAATCAGGAAGCCTTCGAACTCGCCGTCGAACAGGTAACGGCGGCCACGAAGAGTCTGTTCGATGTCCTGGTAACCACCGCACCGCAACGAGATCGCGAGATCGAGGCGGCCAAGGCGAAGGCACGCTACCAGCAGCGGGTTGCCACAACGCAACCTTAGTCAGCGTCCGGACCCATCCTGGGCGCCGCCCGCGCCTTTCGCAGTTTTTTGACCCCCAAGTCCCGGCTGTCTATCCTCTGGCCAGCGCGATTCTCTACTTCCCGGTCGCTGCCTGCCGAAGTCCAATTTCTGATCCGAGGAAACCGCATGCGTGAGCCTGCCATGTCCGCCGCTCAGGTGAAACATTTCACCGACGAAGGCTGGGTGATGGTTCCCGATGTCTACACCGATGCCGATCTACAGCTTGTTCGAGACGAGATCACAGACGTCATCGACGCCACTGCCAGGCAGCTATTGGTAGATGGCAAGATCGGGGAGACCTACGAGGACGAACCCTTCGAGACACGCCTGACTCGACTCTATCAGGAATGTGAGGAGATTCTGCCACCGATCGTCGGCAAGGCGGGCGGTGGTCACAGTGGTCCGGCATTCTTCAACTTCATCACGCACGCATCGATTCTCGCCCATGTTCAGTCTCTGGTTGGCGATGAGATCGTTGGCTCCTCCGTGTACCGGATTCGCCCGAAGATGCCCAACTACGCCAAGGGTGCCGTGCCATGGCATCAGGACTCGGGCTACTTCAATCCCCATTGCGACGATGATCTGGTCGTCACCTGTTGGATTCCTCTCGTGGACACGAATGCCGACAATGGCTGTCTACAGGTGCTGCCACGGGCACATCGTACGGGTGTGTCACGTCACCATACGGGTGGCCAGGGCGGGTATCTCGAAATCACGGAACAGGACCTGCCGAATCGTCTTGAGCCGGTGACGGTGCCCGTTCCTGCGGGCGGCGTGTTGTTCATGACCAACCTGACGCCACACCGCTCGACTCAGCACACGAAGGATATCGTACGCTGGGCGACGGATGTGCGTTATCAGTCTGCCGCCGTGCCCAACAATGTGGGCGAATTGCCAAGTGAGTACGACGCCGAACGGCCGCTCTACGAAATCGCCTGCTACCCACCGGAGGCGGACTTTGTCGTGCAGAGCCCGAGCAAGCCCGACGATATCGTGGCGACGTGGGGTGAGTTCAATGTTCTGCGGCAGCGCTACGAGGACGAAGGCAGGCCCCCTGGGCCACGACGCGGTTGGGAACCGATTCCCCAGTGATTCTGCGTCGCCTGGGGATGTTCCTCGTAGTGATCTGGTCCGCGGCGACGGTAAATTTCTTCGTTCCCCGACTGGGTGCCGGTCGCGATCCAATCCGTGAGAAACTTGGGCAACTCATGGCCTCTGGCGGTCTGCGTCAGGAGGGCATCGAGGCGATGGTCGCTGCCTATCAGGCCAAGTTCGGCCTGGATCAGCCGCTGTATGTGCAGTATGTGAATTTTCTCAGCGATACGGCACAACTCGACTTCGGCTATTCCCTGGCAAACTATCCGACGCGGGTCTGGCAGATGGTCGGCAATGCTCTGCCGTGGACCATTGGGTTGCTTTTCGTCTCTACCCTCATCGGTTTTGTCCTGGGTACGCTTCTGGGGGCACTCACCGCCTGGCCCAAGGCGCCCCGCTGGGTACGGGCGCTGGCCCTGCCCATGGTCACCCTGTCAGCGATCCCATTCTACCTGTTGGGGCTCATCCTGCTCTGGGTCCTGGCACTGGAAATGGGGTGGTTTCCCTTGTCCGGGGGCTACGCTCCCGGCACGCTTCCTAGTGTAAGCGTGTCCTTTGCCCTGGACGTCCTGCATCATTCGCTGCTGCCCGCGCTGGCGATCGTGTTGTCGGCAATTGGTCTGTGGGGCGTGGGTATGCGCGGCATGATGGTCAGTACCGTGAGTGAGGTTTTCGTGACCCTTGCAGAGGCCAATGGTTTGCGCGGGCCGACCCTCTTCTTGCGTTACGCCCTGCGCAATGCCCTGCTGCCGCAGTTCACGGCCCTCGGTCTGTCTCTCGGCTATATCGTCACCGGGCAGGTGCTCGTAGAGGTCGTGTTCGCCTATCCGGGCGTCGGGTCTCTCTTGTTTCAGGCCATTCAGGCCTCGGACTACACCGTCATCAATGGCATCGTCTTTCTCACCATTCTCGCCATTGGTGGCGTGACGCTGTTGATGGATCTGTTGTATCCCCTGCTCGACCCGCGGATCAGTCACCATCGAGGGGCGGCGGCGTGAATCTTCGGGGACTGTGGCTCTATGCGCGTCGATCGCCGCAACTGCTGGTGGGCTCAGGGATGTTGCTGTTTCTGTTTCTCTTTGGATTCCTGGGCTCTGCCATCGTCGACACAGATCTGGCCAGACCCTTGTCGGCGACACCGCGCCTTCCACCGGATGGACACCATCTGTTTGGCACAGACGACGCGGGGCGTGATCTGCTGGCGGTGATGGTCGTGGGTGTGCCCCTGACACTGCGGGTGGGTTTTCTCGCCGGTAGCGTCGGATTGGGCATCGGTACGCTGCTTGGATTGATCGCCGGTTTCGTCGGTGGCCGCACAGACGGTTTCATTCGTGGGATCGTCGACACACTGCTCACAGTGCCCGGATTGCTTGTCCTCGTCTCCGTTGCCTCTGCCATTCGCGAAGAGATCAGTATCGAGATCATGGCCCTCGTCGTGGCCAGTCTGTCGTGGATGTGGCCGACGCGAACGATTCGGGCTCAGGTCCTGTCACTTCGGGGGCGCGCCTTTGTGCAGATGGCGCGACTCAATGGTCAGGGCACGATGGAGATCATTCTACGCGAGGTGCTGCCAAATCTGCTGCCCTATCTGGCTGCGAGTTTTGCTCTCGCCGTGTCGTCGGCGACACTGGCTACCATCAGCCTCGAAGCGCTGGGCTTGGGTCCGCAGAATGAGCCCACTGTGGGGATGACGCTGTATTGGGCCATCTCCTTCAGTGCACTGCTGCGTGGCATGTGGTGGTGGTGGGCGATTCCGATTGGCTTCCTGATCACGCTGTTTGTCGGCTTGCTACTGGTTGCGGCGGGTCTTGACCAACTGGCCAATCCGCACTCCCGGCGGGCGACATGACCGCGCGCGATACCTTACTGGTCTT